>Ga0257115_1000048_pt1:50000-130822 | contig 130822 bp, 110 predicted proteins | sample SI112_100mmetaG_FD_194465 | JGI IMG/M metagenome (GOLD analysis project Ga0257115, IMG submission 194465) | Marine microbial communities from Saanich Inlet, British Columbia, Canada - SI112_100m | ecosystem: Environmental > Aquatic > Marine > Inlet | place: Canada: British...
TCGCGAGACAGTTCGGTCTCTATCTACTATGGGCGTTAGAAATTTGAAGGGAGCTGACTTTAGTACGAGAGGACCGAGTCGGACGAACCTCTAGTGTACCTGTTGTGGCGCCAGCTGCATCGCAGGGTAGCTATGTTCGGATGGGATAAGTACTGAAAGCATATAAGTACGAAGCCCACCTTAAGATGAGATTTCTTTCAAGGGTCGTTCGAGACTAGGACGTTGATAGGCTACAGGTGTAAAGGCAGCAATGTCATAGCCGAGTAGTACTAATTACCCGTAGATTTTTTACCGGATGCTTGTTTACATGTTTGCTCCTTTATTGTCATAATCATATTTAAAACATGGTGGCTATTGCGTTGGGGATCACCTCTTTCCATTCCGAACAGAGAAGTTAAGCCCAATTGCGCCGATGGTACTGGTATTTCCGGGAGAGTAGGTCGCCGCCATAACTTTTACGAAAACCCTCACTGAAAAGTGGGGGTTTTTTGTTTTTAATCATACCAGTTTTGAGAGTATTTTTGCCTGCCATGGCATTTTTATCTCAATCATCCTCCCGTTGGACCTTTATTTTTTGGCTCCATGTCATTGTTTTGATATGGGGCTTTTCTGGTTCACTTGGGCGCTTAATTGCTTTGGGAAGTTTGGAGCTTGTTTGGCTTCGAACAGCCATTGCCTCCATTGCATTGATTGGCTTTATGCTAATGCGCTCTAGATCCCTTGCATTGCCACCCTTCAGGGATTGCATCAGGTTGGCGGGGTTGGGTGTTCTGATTGCCATTCACTGGCTAACCTTTTTTGAGTGCATCAAACAGTCGAATGTCTCTATCGCTTTAGCTTGTCTGAGTACAGGTCCGTTGTTTGTTGCCATCATTGAACCCATTGCATTCAAACGACGAATTGCAGGTAGCGAGGTGTTGCTAGCCATTGGGGTTTTGTCTGGGATGCTCCTTGCACTGGGGAATCTTCAAGCTGACATGTACGCCATTGCATTGGGCATTTCTAGCGCAGCCATTGTGTCCCTTTTTGCCGTCAGCAATGCCTTTCTTGTTAACCGAATACCTTCAGAGGTGATTTCCTTATGGGAGCTATCCGCTGCTGCATTGGCTCTGACCTTCGTGTTGCTTTACCGCGGAGAGGTTGTGGGTGTAATCTCACAAACCAGTGCCATGGATTGGATCTGGTTGTTAATTTTAGCCCTGGTTTGTACAACGTTTGCTTTCACAGTGAGCGTGCAAATCATGAAGCGCTTGACGCCCTTCACCATGGTCCTGACCGTGGCCCTTGAACCAGTTTACGGGATCCTTATTGCCTTGGCCATTTTTGGTGAGACAGAGGCCATGTCTCCCAATTTTTATTTAGGTGTTCTTGCCGTCTTGGCCATGGTAGTGATGAATGGTTGGTTGAAACGAACCAAGTCTCCATCCAAGCAGGGTTGAACAACGATTGATTGTCTAATTTTATCCTGATGCCACTCAAACTATTTGTCTTCATGCTCTGCCTGTCAGTGAATCTGTTTTCACAGGACGTTGACAGCCTGGCATTGCCTGAGAAAGCTCAGCTTGGCTTCATCGATAAGCATACAGATTGGGTGATGGATGTCCCTCAGGCTGCGCTGCCACCGCTCCATTATTTCAAAGACCACCAGGCGCCGTCTCTCTGGGGTCATGTGGCGCAAGATCCCATTCAGGGACTTCGCTTGAGCTCATTTGGGTCCATCAATGCCTGGGATGTCATGCGGCCTTCTGTGCATGGCGTGCCCGTGGAGGATGCGACGTTGCGTCACGTCGGAATATTGACAGACTTGCATGAGCCCATGCGTTATGGGCCGCTGCCAGTGACGGAATGGTATGGGGCATCTGCACATCAAAATGGTCAAGTATTTGGGGTGATGGTTTCTGCCAGCGCGAACCCCCGGAACCATTGGTTGGTTCACTACAAACGAACCCAAGCAGATGGGAGTTTGCTGACAGAGAGCTATTTCATGGATAACTTGACCATCAAACAGCACGGTTGGACCAAGGATGAACAATGGGCATGGAATGTGGATTACCAGTCCAGTCATGGCCGGGTGAATGAGACAGGTGGTATTTTGGAAACCGATGTTTTAACGGTGGACAGTTTGCTGCAGAGCAATCGATCGCTGGTAACTACTCGGTGGACCAATGCGAGTAGCGAGCACAAGCTTAGTCGTTGGGATATGCGATTGGCACATGATCACTTCTTCGTTCGGACCAATGGCTTTGTTGGTCAGCGACAATTTTCACGACCTGTGGATCTGTGGACAGACTCATTGGTCAGTTTAAATTGGCAATGGGAAGTTGGCATGCGCTTGAAAAAGTCATGGCAGATAGGTTTTGGCATGGATTACAAGACCCAAGCCTACCAAGGTGAGGATTCCTTGCATGGCCCAGCGTGGGATCCCTTTATTCACTTGAATAGTTCAAGTAAAATTGCGGATGTAACTGCCCATCTTAACCTGGTGTCAGGCGCCTATCAGTTGAAGCTGACTCGAGATAACAAGGCTTTCCCTTTTGAAATGGCCATTCGCCAGCGAGAACCTTTTGCCTGGGAAGGGATGCAGGTGAATGCCATTAATTCACAGCATCTGATGGTTCCACTGTGGGATGATCGGATCACCATGAGCTACCAGGGCAGCAGTGAGGAACCCATTTTGCGCGTGGATGATTGGCAGGGCATGGGCCAATGGGAAACCCGTGATGCATGGTCAAGCTTTGCCATTGAATGGCATCATGGCAGCAGCAAGGTGAATGATGCCTGGCAAAGCGATTACCGTGCTCGATACCAATATGGAAGCACTGCGGAGCTTTGCCTTCCAACATGGTCAGGTGAGGCTGAGATGGTCCGTCAATGGGATGTCAAGGGCTTGACTCCGGGGCTGAAGGCCTTTGTAGGTGTCAGTGGACGTGCTTGGTCTGGTGGCTGGCAGCGACCTGTCTACATTCCTGAAAGGGGCCAGTTTGCCATCTTAAGGCAAGCGAACTCGATGCCTGCTTCTGGTGTGATTCATGGCATGATTGGTCTTGAGCTTCCCCAGCTGTCATTGAAGCTTCATGTACAAAATGCCAATCAAGGTTGGCTACCCAACGGCATATTCATGGCAGAGCATTACCCTTTGCCGCCTGCCACAGTTCGAGTGACAGCTCGCTGGCGCATGTTCAATTGAGGACTGAGCTACACCTTAAAACGGCGAATGGTCACTGTTGTCAGGTGTAACTGAACCAAATTGCCCTTTCTCGTTCATCTTGGATTCAATGATGGCATCTGTTGACGGATTGGATGATTTTCTGAGCGAATCATAATCACTATTCATGTCAGAGAATTTTGCCAACTTGCCCTCAAAGCGCAACCGGACGTTGCTTAATGAACCATTCCTGTGCTTGGCAATGATGAATTCAGCCTGACCATCCGTCGGGCTTCCGTCATCATCCCACTCGCTCATTTGGTAGTATTCTGGTCGGTAAATGAAGGAGACAATATCTGCATCCTGCTCAATGGCTCCAGATTCACGCAAGTCAGAAAGCAAAGGCCGTTTTGAACCGCCACGTGTTTCAACTGCACGACTCAGCTGCGATATAGCGATCACAGGTATTGCCAATTCTTTTGCGATGCTTTTCAATGATCGAGAGATGCTTGAAATCTCTTGCTCTCTGTTGCCAGAGTTCTTGCTAGCTCCAGCAGTCATCAGCTGCAAGTAATCAACGATGATGATACTTACATCGTGTTGAGACTTCAGGCGACGGCATTTTGCCCGAAGGTCAAAAATGGAAATGCCTGGGGTGTCGTCAATGAACAGTGGCGCGTCTTCCAGGGTTTTAACCTTGCTGGTTAGCTGGTCCCACTCAACGGCATTGAGGCTTCCTTTGCGCAGCTTCTCTGAATCGATGCCCGTTTCTGAGGATATCAATCGGGTGATGAGCTGCACAGAAGACATCTCCAAAGAGAAAAGCCCAACTGCTTTGTTGTGATCCACAGCAATGTTACGAGCCATGCTTAATACCATGGCTGTTTTTCCCATGCCTGGTCGGGCAGCTATAATGATGAGGTCGGAATCTTGCCAGCCGGCTGTCACTTGGTCAATGCCAGCAAAACCTGAAGGGATACCGGAGAATCCATCACTGTTGTATATTTCTTCAATGCGTTTGAGTGCGGCTTTCACCAACTCATTGGATCCCTCGTAGTTTTTCTTCAGGTTGCCCTGAGATACCTCAAACAAGCTTTGTTCAGCCTTGTCCAACAAATCAAGCACATCTGTGCTGTCCTCATAAGCTTCTTCAATCATGTTATTGGAGATGCGAATCAGTTCTCGCTGAATGTGCTTTTGCACAACAATGCGAGCGTGGTATTCAATGTGTGCGGCAGAAGAGACCCTTGTAGATAGATCCACCAATTTGGCTTCAGCGCCAATTTGCTTCAAAACCCCATCCTGCTTCAATTGCTGAGCAACCGTTAATAGGTCAACGGGTTTGGACTCACCAAAGAGTAGGTGGATGGCAGTGAAGATCAATTGATGGGACTGAACATAAAAGCTCTCTGCAGCTAAGATGTCAATGACCTTGCTCAAGGCATCACGATCGATCAGCAAGGCGCCAAGCACGGCCTCCTCAAGATCGATGGCTTGAGGGGGGATGCGCCCACCCATTGGCAAGTCAATGACCCCTGGGTTATAGGCTGCTGATTGAGCTGGATTTTTTTTGAATGCTTCCATGTGAATTAGGCTTCCTGAAAGACTCCCATGTTACCGAATTTCTCTATGCGTGTGTCAACCAATTCATCAGCTGGAATGTCCTTGAGTTCTTGGTAGCAATCAAGAATAACCTTTCGAAGAATTTTGAACATGCCCTCTCGGTCACGGTGTGCACCACCTAAGGGTTCTTTGATGATGCCATCAACCAGGCCATTGCCTTTCATGTCATTCGCCGTCAGTTTCAATGCAGATGCTGCAGTTTCCTTGTGATCCCAGCTGCGCCATAGAATGGAGGAACAGCTTTCAGGACTGATTACGGAATACCAGGTGTTTTCAAGCATGAGCACACGGTCACCAACACCAATGCCTAAAGCACCACCGGAAGCGCCTTCGCCAATGATGATACAAATCACGGGCACACGAAGGCGAGTCATCTCAAGGATGTTTCGGGCAATGGCTTCTCCTTGACCGCGTTCTTCTGCGACAAGTCCGGGGAAGGCTCCAGGGGTGTCAATCAATGTAACAATGGGGCGGCCAAATTTCTCAGCTTGCTTGAACAAGCGAAGGGCCTTGCGGTAACCGTCAGGGTTAGCCATTCCGAAATTGCGCATCTGGCGCATTTTAGTATTGCTGCCCTTTTGTTGACCAACAAAGAGGAAACTTTCTCCGTCAATGCTTCCCCAACCACCAATCATGGCCTTGTCGTCCTTCACGCGTCGGTCGCCATGCAGTTCGATGAAGCTTCCATCGGTCAAGGCATTAATGTATGCCAAGGTGTGCGGACGATCTGGGTGACGGCTCATTTGAACCTTTTGCCACGCTGTCATGTTCTTTGCAACCTCAGCATGGGCTTTCTTTAGTTTCACCTTCAGATCTTTGACACTTTGTTTCATGTCAACACCGCTGTCCTTTGATAAGGTTTCAGCCTGTGTGATTTGATCTTCCAGTGCCTTGATGGGGCTTTCAAAATCCAAGTATTCCATAGCTATGTGATAGGGCTCAAACTTACAAGATTTGTGAGGGTAAATAGTAACATGTGAATAAGAAAGGCGCAAAAACCTTTCAGCTAGAGGCGCGCCGGTAGGCAAGCATCGCCACCCCTAGGAAGAGGATGTTTGGCACCCATACCGCAACCAATGGACTGGTCATGTGGGTGCTGGCGAGGGTGCTACTCAGTTGCATCAAGAAAATATACAGGACAGCCACAAGCAAACCCAGGGCAATTTGCGCCCCAATACCACCGCGTTGGCTGCGGCTAGCCATGGCAGCTGCAATCAAAACCAAGATGAAAGCAGAGAGGGGGTAGGCGCTGCGACGGTACCATTCCATTTCATAGAAAAGGACGGCTTCAGACCCGCTCAACCTAACCTGTTTCAGTGCTTTGTAGAGTTCAGGGCTGGTCATGGTTTCAATGCCCCGATTGTTGCTGCTGAATTGCTGAGGTAAAAATGCAAAACTGCTGTCCAGCCTCACCCCTGATGTCAGGCTCATGTGCCCATTGGACTGCCACTGCCTCAATGTCCAATTGTCCATGTGCCATGAAGTTTTCACGCTGTCATATTTGATGAAAGAAGCTTTCAATCGGTCCACCATGCGGCCCTGTTCAAAATGTTCGTAGGTGAAGTTGTAGCCACCCATGCGATCGGGACTCCAGGTCTCCACATAAATGAAATGGCCCGGGAGGACTTGGCGATGCAAATGAATGGGGCGTGAAGTGACCCGGTGCTGAATGTAAGCCTCCTCAAAGGCGATACGGGAGCTATTGGTTCCAGGGATGATGAAGTGGCTCAGGCTGGCAGAAGCCAAACAAATAACAGCTGCACCAATCAGGTAAGGTCGCATCAGTCGACCAAAGGAAAGCCCCCCGGTTAACATGGCAGAAATCTCACCTTGATTGGCCATGCGAGCCGTGAAAAACACAGTAGAAAGAAAGAGGATAAGGGCAGAAAAGGTGTTGCCGTAAAAGGCAATGAAGTTCAAGTAATAGTCCAGCAAGATGGTTGCAAGGCTCAGGTCATTGTCCATGAAATCATCCAGTTTCTGGGACACATCAAAGACCATCGCTATGAGCATGATCAAGCCCATGAACAAGGCAAAGTTGCCTAAAAATTTACTGAGAATGTACCGGTCTATGCGATTCATGGGTGATCTGCCGTCGGGTGGCCTACAGCTTGGTTTGAAGTTGGGGAACCATGCGGTCTTTCCATTGCCTGAAGTCCCCTGCCAAAATATGCTTTCTCGCTGTCTCTACAAGCCAGAGGTAAAAACGCAAATTGTGGATGGAGGTGATCTGCCGACCAAGCGCTTCATTCACATGAAAAAGGTGCCTGACATAGGCCTTGCTGTAACGCTGGTCGACACTGGCATCGCCATGCGGGTCCAGTGGACTGAAGTCCTTTGCCCATTTGGCATTCCGGAGATTGATGATGCCAATTGAGGTGAAAATCTGTCCATTGCGAGCATTCCGTGTTGGCATGACACAATCGAACATGTCCACGCCTAAGGCAATGTTTTCAAGGATGTTGGCAGGGGTTCCTACACCCATCAAATAGCGAGGCTTGTCTTCAGGCAGGATGCTGCAGACTAAGTCGGTCATGGCATACATTTCTTCAGCTGGCTCACCCACACTCAGTCCGCCAATGGCATTGCCCCACGCACCTTTGCTGGCAACCACTTCTGCGGACTCCTTGCGAAGGTCAGGGAAGGTGCTGCCCTGCACAATGGGAAAGAGGGCTTGATTGTGGCCGTAGAGCGGCTCAGATGCTTCCCATGCAGCCATGCTCCGGTCCAACCACCGATGGGTGCGATGCATGGCCTCTCTTGCATAGGTTTTTTCACAAGGGTAGTCGGTGCACTCATCAAATGCCATCGCGATGTCAGCACCAATGTGACGTTGTACATCCATCACAAATTCTGGTGTGAATACATGCTTACTGCCATCGATGTGTGACTTGAAGGTGACGCCTTCCTCTGTGATTTTACGCATGTGTTTGAGCGAATGCACTTGAAAGCCCCCGCTGTCGGTGAGCAAGGGTCCATCCCAGGTGCTAAAAGCATGCAGACCGCCTGCACGTCCCATGATGTCCATGCCTGGCCTTAGGTAAAGGTGGTAGGTGTTGCCAAGAACGATATGTGCCTTGATGTCATCCTTGAGCTCATGGGGATGCACCCCTTTAACTGATCCTTGTGTGCCTACGGGCATGAAGATCGGTGTGGGCACCTTACCGTGATCAGTATGCAGGATGCCGGCACGTGCAGCGCTCTTGAGATCCTTGCCTTTGAGTTCAAATTGCATGTTGTAAAAATAGCGGAATGACCTTGACTACTTTTGCTCAGATGGAAATGTGCTGGGAATGCTTGAAGGGTTTGAATGTCATGTATGCTACATGGCTGTTTTTCAGTGTGATAACATTGGCTCTCTTGCTTGCCCAATTCAAATCTATCATCGCTTTATGGCCATCATGGCGACAGAATACCCTTACGCCGACCTCTGACATGACCTTGGTATTGCTTGGCAAGGATGCTGCTGATCATGTGAAGCCTTGGATTGAGGCATTGCGATCACACCCACACACCCAAAATACCCCGGTGATTGTGGTTGATGACCAAAGCCAGGGTCAAACGAGACAAGCCTTGGATCAGTTGATCAAAGCTTACCCTCACATGCATGCTGTTCATGTCCCGCCATCGGTGCGATTTCAGGACAGCAGTAAGCTAGCCTACACCCTTGGGTTCAAAGCTTGCACCACCCGCTATGCTGTCTGTGTGAATCTGCAATTCCAACCACCCGAGCAGTTGAATCAATGGCTGTCAACGATGATGGAACCTCTGGGTGGTCGTGTATTGGCCTCTTGGACATGGTCACAGTCACTGGGTGGACTTTGGTTACAATTTGAGCATGCCATGGAGCACCTGCATGCAGCCAGACGTCAAGTGAACGCTGGCCGTGCAACCGGACTTAAGGCGAGTGCCTTTGCTATTGATGTCAAATCCTTTTTTCAGGTCAAGGGCTTTTTGTCCCACATGCATCTCGATGGAGGAACCATTGAATTCTTGATGAATGATCTAGCGAAACTGGGCCAAGTCAGGCCAGTTTTAGCTAAAAATATGGCCTTATTGCCGCGATTTGAACTGCCTATGGATGTGCGTGTTCACAAGCACAGGAAGTGGAAAGAGCGAAATGGCCTTAAAATTGCAGGAATTTTGCAGGCAATTCACCTGCTTTTATGGACCCTATTGATTGCGAAACCTCTTTATGACGTAGGGTTTCAGGGCCCAATTGATCGTTTTTTGCTCATTAGCGGATCTCTTACCATCTTGCCATTGTTAAACGCTTACACATTGAGCATGATTTGGTGTGCAAGTGATCATTCATGGACCATGGGCTTATTGAGCCCCTTATACTGGATCAAAACCTTGTTGCGAATACGACGATCATGACAATCAAGCCTCCCACTGCAAAAGACTTCAAGCGCTTCCCCTTTCTGACGAAAGAAGCCATTGAGCAACTTCAACGCTTACCTGACCTTTACAAGGAATGGAATTCTCGCATCAATGTGATTTCGAGAAAGGACATGGAACTGTTATGGGAGCGACACATCTTCCATTCACTTACCTTAGGCCTGGCAGCTGACTTTCAGCCTGACATGAATATCCTAGACTTGGGTACGGGCGGTGGTTTCCCGGGCATTCCTCTGGCTATTGCATTTCCCAGCGTACAATGGACACTGAACGACTCCATGGCGAAAAAGATCCGTGTGGTTCAAGCAGTTTCTGAAGCGATGGCCATACCAAATATCAGTGCTTACCACGGTCGCATTGAGAAGCTCAAAGGCCCTTGGGATGCCATTGTCACCCGCGCGGTGGCACCAGCAAGCCAGCTTTTGACATGGACAAGAGGTCAAGTTGTAGAGGGTGGACCGATTTATGCCCTCAAGGGTGGTCGTTTGAAATCAGAGCTCAAGGGCTTGGACGCTGAAGTCCAAGAACTGAAGCAATGGATGAAGGGATCGGAATTTTACGAAACCAAGTGCATTGTGACCTTGCATCACCAAGCTGAAGACAGCGCAAGACCCGAAATAGTCATGCCCTGATCACAGAATGCTTTTGAAATGGCTTAAACAACCATCGTCACCAGCAAACAAGTCATGAAAAAACCCGCAGAGCGATCTGCGGGTTTTTTCGTTCAGTCCATGTAAGGGTAGGGGTAGGATTTTGCAGGGAGCAAGGTTTCCTTGATGGTTCGAGGAGAAACCCATCGAAGCAGGTTTTGTGCAGATCCCGCCTTGTCGTTGGTGCCAGATCCTCTGCCTCCGCCAAATGGCTGTTGGCCAACCACTGCACCTGATGGCTTGTCGTTGATGTAGAAATTGCCAGCAGAAAATGTCAAGGCCTCCAAGGCTTCATTGATGGCGTAACGATCCAATGAGAAGACCGCACCTGTCAGGGCGTACTGGCTGGTTGAGTCAACCAATGCCAACGTCTTGGTCCAATCTGCATCTGGGTAGGTGTGAATGGTGAGGAATGGGCCAAAGATTTCTTCGCACATGGTTCTGAAATGTGGATTGCTTGTGTGAACCACGACAGGATCGATGAAGTAGCCTTTGGACTTGTCATAGGACCCGCCAGTTAGGATGTCTGCATCATCTTGCTGTTTGCTGTCATCAATGAAGGCAGCAATTTTATCAAAGGAACGCTCGTCAATCACAGCAGTCATGAAATTCTTGGGATCACCAGGGCTCCCCATCTTGAAGTCTTGGATGTTGTCAAGCAATTGCTTTTTCACTTCAGGCCATAAGCTCTCAGGAATGTATGCCCGAGAAACGGCAGAGCATTTTTGCCCTTGGAATTCAAAGGCGCCACGGCTCAAAGCGGTAGCTAGCTCAGTGGCATCAGCACTGTGGTGCGCAACGATGAAATCCTTGCCGCCAGTCTCACCTACGATCCGAGGGTAGGATTTGTAACGGTCAATGTTTTGACCAATTTCCTTCCAAAGGTGCTTGAAAACGCCGGTTGACCCAGTGAAATGCAAGCCTGCAAAGTCGGGGTGCTTGAACACAACATCGCCCACCTCAGGGCCATCTGCGTAAATCAAATTGATCACGCCAGCAGGCATGCCAGCTTTGCGGAATATTTCCATCACAACCCAAGCAGAATAGATTTGGCTATCAGAAGGCTTCCAAACAACCACATTGCCCATCAAGGCAGGAGCCGCTGGCAAGTTGCCTGCAATGGCTGTGAAGTTGAAGGGTGTCAATGCAAAGACAAAGCCTTCCAAGGGCCTGTACTCCACGCGATTCCATACACCGGCTGAGCTGTCAGGCTGCGTCTCATAGATGTCAGTCATGTACTGCACATTGAAGCGCAAAAAGTCGGCAAACTCACAAGCAGCATCAATTTCAGCTTGGAATAAGGTTTTGGATTGAGCCAACATGGTGGCTGCATTGATTTTTGCTCGGTATGGACCAGAAACCATGTCTGCTGCACGCAAGAAAATGGCAGCGCGCTCTGTCCATGGCATCGCTGCCCAAGCTTTGTGTGCGCTCAGTGCGGCATCGATGGCATCGCTTGCATGCTGGCCAGTACCCCAATGGTATTGCCCGATCACTTTCTTGTGATCATGAGGTGGACGGCAATCCCTTAACTCATTGGTTCGAACCTCCTTGCCGCCAATGAACATGGGGATGTCCACATGGCCTTTGAGCATGTCTTCATAGGTTGATAATATGTCTTCACGAATAGGGCAACCAGGAGCGTAGTCGTTGATTGCTTCGTTTTCAGGGTAGGGGGGGCGAAAAAATCCGTTGGCCATGGTGTGAGTAATTGAGGTGTAAAAAAAAGGCCACATGCAGTGGCCTAGAGGGTCATTGATTGAGCATGACAGGCATGACCAGCATGAGGATGGACTCACCATCCTCCAGTCCGCTTTCAGGGAACAGAAGCCCTGCACGGTTGGGTGCTGAGAGCTCCATGACCACGTCATCGCTAGTTAAATTATTCAGCATTTCCACAATGAATCTGCTATTGAAACCAATTTCCATGTCTGATCCATCGTATTGGCAAGTGAGGCGCTCATGGGCCTTGTTGGCAAAGTCGGGGTCTTCTGCAGAAATGGTCAGTTCATTGCCAGTGATCTTGAACCGAATCTGGTGGGTGGTTTTGTTGGCAAACAAGCTGACGCGTTTAACTGAACTGAGCAAGGTGCCACGATCGACTGTGAGTTTGTTGGGGTTGTCCTTAGGTATAACGGCCTCAAAGTTGGGGTACTTGCCATCAATCAGTCGGCAGATTAAGGTCACATTGCCATAGCTGAACTGCGCATTTTGCTCCGTCACATGCATGGTCACGATGTCATCACCTTGCCCTAGGGTTGCCTTGAGTTGATTCAATGGCTTCTTTGGAATGATGAGCTCAGATGTGTTTGAAGCTTTGATATCAGTCCGCACATAGCGAACCAGCTTGTGTGCATCCGTTGCCACAAAAGTCAATCCATCGGATGTGAGTTGGAAGAACACCCCGCTCATGACCGGCCGCAAATCGTCGTTGCCCGCTGCGAAAAGTGTTTTGTGCAAGGCTGAAGTCAAGACATTGGCTGGCATGCTGATTGAGGCGGCATCACTGAGAGCAGCTGCCTTGGGGTATTCAGTTGCATCGACGTAGGACAGGGCATATTTGCCGTAGTCTGAACTCACCTCCACGCTGTGCTTGTCGGGATTCAAGGTGAATGTCAACGGCTGCTCAGGAAAGCTCTTAACGGTATCCAACAGGATGCGAGCAGGAATGGCTGCGGTGATTTCCCCCTCCGTCTCAATATCCAAGGTGGTGGTCATGGTTGTTTCCAAGTCAGAGGCCGTCAAGGTCAATTGACCTTGGCTCAATTCCAACAGGAAATGGTCGAGGATGGGTAGGGTGTTGTTGGTCTGGATGACACCTCCAACTGTTTGTAAGGCCTTGAGTAGCTGGCCACTTGATGCGATGAACTTCATGCCTGCAAATTACTGCATGGGAAAGCCTAAATCAAGGGAAGTTTTCAACAAGTGTTGAAGGCCATAACGCTGCACCAAGGCTGACCTTCCATCGCTTAGTAGGGCATAAAAACGGTCGGGATCATGCTCAAGTATTGTCCCATCAGCAGCTATGATATCTTCTCCGCCAGGCACGTGGTAGCAAGACATACTGGCTTGACTTCCATCGCCGTATGACACCTCAATCAAGATGGCTGGCCTTGTTTTACCTATCGAGTCAAGCTTGTTCCAGACCTTATCTGAGGGAATGATCATGCCTTCATACTTGGCGGACTGGATGGCCTTCATCATGGCTTGAGAAGCCATGCCATTGATCATGCTTAACCCTGAGATGGTGGTGAATTGCTTTTGGTCATTCATTGAAAAAGACCCTTGTGGGTTCTCGCTGTACAAGATGGACATCCCAACAATGGCTGATGAATGGGGGAAGAGGTTCCGGCTGCGCCAGAGGTCTTCTCGCAAAAAGAAACGGCTGCTGAGGAAGCCATTGAATCCAGGAATGTGGGTGGCTACTGGTTGGCTGTAGCCTTGCATCAACATATAAGTACCTAGCATGTCCATGGTCTCGGACCCAACTTGAAATTGCTTGACTACCTGATCGCCGGCATAGATCGTTACCTGCTTGCCATGCACGGCCAATTGTGTGAGGATATTTTTGACGGCTGCTTGTTGAGGGATGCTTCTCAAGCGAATTCGGTACAGGGTTTCCAGGATCTCATCAACGGCACCTTTTCTTGCCGGGTGTAGTCCATTGACCTCCCATTTTTGTCCATGTTTGCGTAAAATGACGGTGTCAGGGCTGCGGTCCCAAATCATGATTGACGTGATGGCTGAGGTGTCTTCAATGGCAAAGTTGTGCATGCCCTCATCGTACAAGCCATCATTGGCTGATGGGAACAGCCACCAAAGGATGACGGCGATAAGGGTTATGGACAGGGCAACGGGCTTCCAGTAAGAAGTCATGATGGAGTATGGTGTTGATGTGAACGTCGTCGGTGGCGCCACTGGTATAACCTGGTTAATAGCAGAACAATGAGCACAGGGAGGAGGGCATTGCCCCATGTTAACAGGTCTCTGTTGGCTTGAATGCGCTGCTGATCCAACAGGCGCATGACAATATCCCTCCCGCGTACATCAATCAATCCACCCCCTTCAAGCAGGTAATCCACGGCATTGAGCATGAAATCTTGGTTGCCAAACTGCTGCCTGGAGAATTGATCAAAGCCCAATGGCAATGGCAGGCCCCGTGGGATGTCAGGAATTACTAGGTTGCGTTGGTTCTTGATGAAGTCGCCATCGGCAACAACAAGCAGTTTGGCATCACGTGCCACATCAGGTGCAGCGCCAAGGGAGGTGATCGGTGTGATCCGGTTGGCGTAGAATGAGGGCAAAGCACCTTCCAGCAACATGGCTGTAGGCAATGCGGACTCTTGGAATCGCGAACGATCCGGCTCATTGAAAAGTGTGGCAAGGCTCACCTTGCCAGGTGTTGGTTGGCGCTTTGCGTAAGGCGATGACAACAACAGGGCGGTTTTCTTCACGCCAGGTACAGCAATGGTATCCAATGTGGTTGGAAATTCCATGCGAATGGCATTGAGGTTTTTCGCAATGGGGTGCTCAACCTGTGGCAAGAACAAAGGAAAATAAGCCCATGGTCTGAGGGTCTTGCGTGAAACATCACTGGGTATGCCAGCACAAACCAAATCCTGCAACAAGGCGGTATTCACCCGAACACCATAAGTGAACAAGGGTGCGTCAAGTCCCGTGGCATCCAAAATGGGGTAGGCTAGAAACTCAGGAGCAAATGACAAGGAATCAAGTTCTGCATGAACGGCTTCAACCAAGAAGATGGCCCGGCCATTGCGCATGAGGTATTGATCCAATAACCACAAGTCCAAATCAGAGAACGTTGATCGAGGCTTTGCCAGGATGATCAAATCGTAGGCGTTGAGTTGTCGCATCTGCAAGTCCAAGGAAATCCCACCCGTTAGGCTGTCTACAGGGTACTCCCTTAGGTTGAAATGGCTGACCTGGTAGCTGCGTTCAAGGACTGATTCCAAGGAAGCGGTTTCCATCTCGGACAAGCCATTGTGACCATCAATGAAGGCGATGTGCTTGGTCAAAGGTTGTGTCAATCCACGCAGAGCAGACGCCAACACATACTCAAGGTTTTGAATGGAGGCATTGATCTGTGTTTCTGGTGCAGTAGCAAATTGCTCAATCAACAATTGAACTGGCCAGATTCTGCCTTTGTGGCTGGCCATGGCGCCGGGGAAGATTTGCTGTTTCCGAACACCATCCACTTGCTCAATTTCAATCTGAATAGCTGCCAGGCCTTGATTCCTCAATTGGGTATAGGTGTCCCTTCTGGTTTGTGGGTCGGGGTTGTCGGACGGGTTTTCAAAGCGTATTTGCACGTTGGAATTCAAGACTTGGAATTCCTCAAGCATGCGCTTGGTCTCAGCTTTAAGGCGTTCAAATCCTGAAGGGAGATCGCCGTCGAGGTAGATGACAAAGAGCAAGGGCTCATCAATGTCTTCAACCAATGCCGTTGTTGCGTCAGACAAGGTGAATCGCTGATCTTCTGTCAGGTCAAATCTCACAAACCAAGATTGGCTTAGCCATGCAAGCAGGAACAAGCCCCCTGCGATGCCAAGAAGCTCTAGCATGTCTTTCACTGAGCGTTTCATGACCAATTTCTTCGTTTAAGGGCGGTAACAGATGCTGCTAAAAAGATGCCGCAAAGGCATAGAAAGTAGATGATGTCACGGGAGTCAACCACCCCGCGGCTGATAGAACTGTAATGCTCGCTGATGCCTAATTGACGCCAGAAAAGCCCATGGTTATTGACTGGCATCATGTCGGCTATTTGATCAAACCCTGTGTACATGAAGAGGCAAATCATGGATGACATGACCAAGGCCACAATGGCATTGTCTGTTAAACTGCTAATAAAAATGGACACACTGAGGTAGGACGCTCCAAGCAACAGCAGTCCTAGGTAGGACCCCGCCGTGCTTCCCAGGTCAATGTTACCAATGGGGTTGCCCATTTGTTGCACGGTGATCACATAAACCGCTGTTGGAACCAAGGCAAGCCGGATGAGACTCAAACCAGCCAACCATTTGCCTAGCACAATATCCCATTCAGTCAAGGGTTTGGTGAGAAGCCACTCCAAGGTTCCTGAACGTTTCTCTTCAGCGACCATTTTCATGCCAATGCCTGGAATGAGCAATAGAAAAAGCCAAGGGCTGAGCATGAACAGTCCGTCCAGTTGAGCATAACCGCTGTCAAGCAAGTTGAATGGCCCATCCAATACCCAGAGAATCACACCATTGAAACCCATGTAGATGGACAAGATCAATGCCCCAGTGGACGACTGGAAAAAGGAGCAGAATTCTTTGTAGGCGATATGCAGCATGCAGGGGTCAAATCTCGGTTAAAATTGCTGACACGCAAGCCTTAGCGCAATTGCAATTCAACGGGGTCCTGCAGGCCTAACCCAAAGAGGTTGCTGGCTGTGTTCACGCCGTGTTGGCCAGGCCAAGAAATCCCCAATTCAAGGAATCCCATGTCATTGATTCGCATGTAGCGGGACCCTGGGTCCATTTTTTCACCCAGATTGTCGATGAATCTATCGATGACCATGCCACGAGCGAGCACCTTCAGTGTCCGCCCTTGCTGCCATTCTTTGAGCCAGGTTTCACGGGCATTGGTGACCACTTGGCCAAAGTGATCCACGTACTGTACATGAACAATGGCATGGTTGCGGTCCAGAATTTCTGGATGGGTGGACTGCAATTGATTCCATTGGGGCCTGGGTGGCCCTAAGGTGCTGATGGTGCCGCCTGCAATCACGTGTGCAGCAGCTGCGGTCATGATGTCTCCGGGGTCGGTGAGGTCTAAGCGGTTTCGCATATCGATGGTCACCAATTCATCGGGCTGTCGGCCAGGGAAGAGCAGAGAAAGCCCGCCATGATCCTGTGTCAGGAAGTAATGACCATCAATCATGGCCGCAATGGGTGGATGGTTCACCATGGGTCGACAATCGATCAGCATGAGGTGAACAGAACCTTTAGGGAAAGCCTTGTAGGCCCCGCCAAGAATGTAGGCAGCCTCTTGATGGTTTCGTGGACTGACGTCATGGCTGACATCAACCATGGGTGAAGCCACCTGATGGCGCAGCATTTCACTGTACAATCCTGCGCGAATGGCAGCGGCATCTGGATCTTTCCAGCCGTAATCTGTGGTGAGTGAGACGATAGGCATTTATGGTAAATTTGTCCTTTCAAAAGTACCTCAATCGGCTTTAGCCAACACGGAGCAAATCATTCAAGCTTTAGGCAGCTAAAAATTCATACCATGGACCACAGCTCTCTCACATTCACGGGTCAATCTAACCTTTACCGAGGGAAGGTGCGCGATGTGCACTTCCTTGAGCATGGCTTGTTGGCTTTGGTTGCTAGTGATCGCCTCTCAGCCTTTGATGTTATTTTACCGGTAGCTATTCCACACAAGGGCCAAGTCCTCAATCAAATGGCGACCCATTTCTTGAAGGCAACCGAGGACATTGTCCCCAATTGGCTGCTCGCAACGCCTGACCCAGTGGTTGCTGTGGGTTACGCTGCCAAGCCTTTCAAGGTTGAAATGGTGATTCGGGGTTATTTGGCCGGCCATGCTGCCAGGACCTATGCTGAAGGAGATCGCCTGCTTTGCGGTGTGAAATTGCCCAATGGACTCAAAGAAAATGACCCATTGCCTGAGCCAATCATCACCCCATCGACCAAAGCAGATCAAGGGGATCACGACATGGACATTTCTCGTGAGGACATCATAAGTCAGGGCATTGTTTCAGCCAGTGAATACCAACAGTTGGAGGATTACACCAAAGCATTGTTCCAGCGAGGAACGGAAATGGCGGCTAAGCAAGGTTTGATATTGGTTGACACCAAGTATGAATTTGGTCAACTGCCGGATGGTCAAATAGTTGTGATTGATGAAATCCATACGGCTGATTCATCCAGGTACTTTCATCAAGAAGGCTACCAAGCAAGGCAAGATGCTGGGCAAAAGCAAAAGCAACTCAGCAAGGAATTTGTTCGAGAGTATTTGATGGATCAGGGGTTTCAGGGTCAGCCTGGTCAGGTCGTGCCCGACTTGACGGAGCAATGGGCACAATCGGTTTCTCAACGGTACATCGAACTCTATGAGCACATGACAGGTGAAGCTTTTGAGCCAGCATCACAAAGCGGTGTTGATCAGCGCATTCAAGACAATGTGGAACGGTTTTTGGCTACCTACATGGTATGAAGCATTTACCCTTAGGGCTTGCCCTTGTTTTCGCCTGCATGACGCCATCCAAACTGTCAGCTCAGCTCTTGAGTTATGGCGTGGATGTTGGCGCGCATTTTGCCAATGTCAGCATGCAGACCCCTTCCAGTCTGGACCCCAATGACGTGACGTTCGTTGCAAATGGCGGCATGCATGTCGGACCTTATGCCAGGCTTGGTATGGGTATCGCCTATGTTCAAGCACAACTCTGGTTGACGCAAATCGACCAGTCCATCATCATCAATCAGTCAGGTAATTCTATGATGCCTATGGTGACAGTGCCATGGACCATGCGTCGCTTGGATGTGCCTGTAGAGGTTGGTGTCAAGTTGGGGCCCTTCTTTGGTTTTGTGGCACCTGTATGGTCTGCCGGTCTTCAAGACATCAGTGATGTCAGCAATTTGACAGAAAACGATGGCACTTGGGGTGCGCAGATTGGTGCTGGAATCAAGTTGAGTAAATTCCAAGCCAAACTTCGCTATGAGGGCAATTTGTCACCCTTTGCTCAGGCGTTGAATTACCAAGGTCAGGTCATTGCCACCGATGGTCGCATGTCCCAAATCATTGCCTCTTTGAGTTACCGCTTGTAACGCTTGAAGGCTTTCATGGCTGTGAATTGGTCAAGCTCTAGCGGGGTTGAACGACCTTCAATCGCTTTCTGCGAAGGGCCTGCGCCACGAGGGACGTGAGGTAGCCGTTGGCTGGAATGGTCGTCATGCGCTGATTGAGTACATCCCATTGATCCAGGTCTGACATCAAGTCAACTTTTGTATAGCCGATGAGCTGGTAGTTGTCTAGGAGAAAAGCGATTTTCTCACCAGGATTAGCCCCTTTGTCAACCAGAATAATCCGTGAATGGGGAAATGCAAGCTGCATAATCTGTTCAGAAGCCGTGGATGGCATGCTGACTGCTTTTTGCTGATCATGGTTTCTCTTGAGGGTTGCTAAATTCCTCGCAACCATCTTGACATGCTCTGGCACGGCCAGATCTTCAGGTGATTTGTCATAACGCAAGCACATGCCTGCAATCCACCACAAGCCTTCTTTCGTGTCAGCTACCTGCAAGGCAGGTTTTTGATGGCGCATGGGTTGGATATCCCAAAGGATGGCGTTGTCTGATTCAACGGCAACGAGTCCACGTTTGAGCTGGTACTTGTCAACAGTTTCATTGTAGGTGGGCTTGAGTCGCTTCAAGTCCATGTGTGCTTTGATTTCAGCCAGCAGCAGACTGCCTGTGGTTTCCACCTTGATGCTGGCAATGGCCTTTTGCATGGCCAAGGCTTTGTCACTTGTGGCCAGGAAATGCCGGTCAATGCGAACACGCAATTGATCTGAACGACCAAGGTAAATCACCTTGCCAGCTGCATCGAACAGGTAATACACCCCCGTGGTTTTAACCAGCTTGGTGATCTGTTCAGTGAATCTGTGGACGCCTGTTGCGCTTGGTTGTTTCAAAAAGGTGCCATGGATGTATTGCTCCCGATCTTTTTCTAACAAGATCTTGAGTAGGTCCACGGTGACCAGGGCATCCCCATCTGCGCGATGCCGCCTGCTGTTGGTCAAGTTCAAGTTTTCGCAGATGCTTGCAAGGCCATAGCTTTTCAAGCCAGGGATGAAGCGTTCTGCCAGGGGAATGGTGTCCATCACCACCCTTGAGTAGTCAAAGCCTAGCCGCGCAAACTCTTCTTTGAGGACGCGGTAGTCAAAGGGTGCGTTGTGAGCCACAATAATGGCGTCTTTGGTGATTTCCACGATGCGCTTGGCCACTTCATGAAACTTGGGTGCTGTTACGACATCCTTGTTTTTGATGCCGGTCAGCTTTTCCACAAAGGGAGGGATGCGGGTGCCGTCAGGGTTGACCAAGGAGATGAATTGATCCACGATTTGTTCCCCGTCAAACAGGTAAATGGCCACCTCAATGATGCGCTCTGTACCAGACTTTCCGCTGGTGCCTTCTAAGTCAATAACTGCGTACATCAGGATCGTTGACCAAAGATTGATGACCCCACACGGACCATGGTGCTGCCCTTTTCAATGGCTAATTGAAAGTCCCCACTCATGCCCATGCTGATTTGCTTGAATGCTGGGCTAAACCGTTCTTTCAAGCCATCAAAGGCTGATTGCAAGCACTGAAACTCAGTTGAAATCTGTGATTTGTCATCGGTGAATGTGGCCATGCCCATCAGTCCACAAATGGTCAAATGGGGGTAGTCTTCAGGTTGAAAGGCTTGCAGTTCTTCCAGCTCATAGCCTTGTTTGCTGCTTTCCGTGGCGATGTGCATTTGCAGCAAAACATTGATGTTTCGCTCATTCTTTGCAGCTGCTTTGTTCAATGCGTTTGCGACCTTGTTTCGATCCACGCTGTGGACCATGTGCACAAAGGAGGCGAAGTCCTTGACTTTGTTGCTTTGGATATGCCCTATCATGTGCCAGTGAATGTCTGATGGCAAGACGGCAGCTTTCTTCGCCATTTCTTGCACACGGTTTTCGCCAAAGTCTCTTTGCCCTGCCTGGTAGAGGGTTTCAATGTCCTCAATGGGCTTGGTTTTGCTCACCGCCACCAAGGTGACATGTGATGGCAGTTTAGCCTGCACGTCATGCAAGTTGTCAATCAATGGTATCATTCCCATGCGTACAAAGTGATGCCGGATCGCAATTTAGGTTCGATGTAGGTGCTTTTTGGTGGCACAGTTTCGCCGCGGTCTGCCAATGAACGGACATCTTTCCAATGGGGCTTTGGCAAGACAAAGGCGCTGTCGCCCTCATCCAATGCTTCTATCAGTTGATCCAAGGGTAAATCCCCTGGCAGGTAGCGCATGCGGGCATCATCCCTTTCATCAATGATTTGCATGCAAGGATGAAGAACATGGTCAAACAGCCATTGACTTTCCGGGAATGCTATGCCTTCATCTGTTAAATGGTACCAGTTGCCACCATGGAAGGCGTAGATGCCAGACTCGGGCAAGCCTTGCGGGGCATCCTTGAGTGGGCTGGCCAGGTCAATCCATGTGCAGTCCTGGTCATCCGATACAATGCGGTGGAAGGACGTCACGTGCAATTGGCTTTCATCCAGCACAAAGGCCATGACGCCATCCTGTTTGTTGAGCAGTTTGGATGAGGCAATTCGGTGATGGCCATCTGCCACATAAAGGGCATCCATGTCGCCAAAAGCTTGAGCAATTCGCTCATTGAAGGATTGAGGAACAGGCCAGAGGCAATGGATTGCCATGTCTGTTGTAGCAAATTCAACATCAGCATTCAAAGCGGTCACCTCACCGATGACGGACGAGATGGTTGCGTGGGGCTCATGGGTCAAAAGGATGGGCTCTGCATGAAACCCCACGGATTCCAAATAGGCGGCAAAGAGCTGCTCTCTTTTAGCCAATGTGGCTTCATGCGGTTTGATGCGACCCGCCTGGTAATCCTTCAAGGAAGCCAGGCCAATGATGCCTGTGAATGCATGACCATGCCAGGTTTGCCGGTAGATGTAGTAGCTGGCATTGGTTTCCTTCACCAGGTAACCTGAGGATAGGAAATCGACAAATCCCTTGCGGACACCCATGAATACGGGCTCACCTTCCCCTGATTTTCGCTGAAGCACATGCATCAAAGAGTAGGGGTTGGAAGAGAGTTTTTGCCAGAGGTCTTCCTCTTTGTAGGTCACGTAGGACCGGGTGCTAACCAATGAGGCCAATGCCCTAGGGGGGCGGATGGCAGCAAAAGGTTTCAGCTTTTCCATGGCTTAGCTCTTGGCCATGATTTGCTCTGCCAATTCAAGACCAATTCTGGCTTGCGCTTCCACAGTGGCAGCGCCGATGTGAGGAGTGAGTGACACGTGAGGGTTCATCAAGATCTGAACGGATGGCTTTGGCTCGTCAACAAACACATCCAAGCCAGCGGCTTTGATGTGTTGGGATTTCAGGGCATCGATCAAGGCCGGTTCATTCACCACGCCACCGCGGGCAGCATTGATCAAAAAGGCGCCTTCCTTCATGGTGGCAAGGGCTTTTGCGTCAATCAACTCACTGTTGCCTCCGATGTGCAAGGTGACCACGTCAGCTGCTCGAAGGACTTCGTTCATGCTGAGCATGCTTGCTGAAGTTTTCAGAATTTGACCATCTGCAAAGGCCACCTCAAAGTCCCCATCCAAGAGGTGGGGGTCATGAACAATCACTCGCATACCAACCCCGTAGGCTCGACGTGCAACAGCCTTGCCAATGCGGCCAAACCCTATGATTCCTATGGTTTTTCCCGACAGTTCACTGCCTTTTGCGTAGGTTTTTTTCAATTGCCCAAACTGACTATCGCCATCCAAAGGCATGTTTCTGTTGGCGTCATGCAAATGACGAACCATCCCAAAGAGGTGTGCAAACACCAACTCAGCCACAGAATCGGAGCTGGCAGCAGGGGTGTTAAACACCTTCAAGCCTTTGCTTTTTGCGTAGTCCACATCGATGTTGTCCATGCCTACGCCGCCACGACCTACCATTTTAAGGCTGGGGCATGCGTCAATCATGTCTTGCCTGACAGTGGTTGCAGAGCGAACCAGGATGGCATCCACCTTGTGTTGGTTGATGTAGTCGATGAGTTGGCTTTGTGCCACCTTGGTGGTGATGACGGTGTGGCCGCCAGCGGTCAAGGCATCGATGCCTGATGTTGCAAGGCCGTCATTGGCCAGTATGGTGAGTGACATAGTTGAGTTTGGGTATTAAGCTTGTTGTTCAAGTTTTTGCATGACTGCCACAAGGGCTTTCACGCTATCAAGTTGCAAGGCATTGTACATGGATGCCCGGTACCCGCCAACTGATCGATGGCCTTTGATGCCTATGATGCCAGCATCTGCCGCCAGTTGTTCAAAGGCAGCACCTTTGCTTTCATCCGCCAAAAGGAAGCAGGCATTCATCAAGGATCGGCTGTCCTTCCGTGCAGTGCCAAGGAACAAGGGATTGCGATCAATTTCTGCATAGAGCATGGAAGCGCGGGCATTGGCCCGTGACGCCATGGCTTCCAGGCCGCCCTCAGACTTGATCCAGCGAAGGGTGAGCAGTGAAGTGTAGATGGCGAAGACTGGCGGTGTGTTGAACATGCTTTCCTTGTCTGCATGCACGAGGTAGTCCAACATGGATGGGATGCTGCGGCCTGTTTTGCCAAGGATTGACTTCCTTACAGCAACAAGGGTGGTTCCAGCAGGACCTAAGTTCTTCTGTGCACCGGCATAGATCAAATCGAATTGATTGAAGTCCATGGGGCGAGAGAATATGTCAGAGGACATGTCGCAGACCAGCACGTCATCGGTGGCAGGGAAGGTGGTCATTTCTGTACCTACAATGGTGTTGTTGCTTGTGCAGTGCACATAGTCCATGCCTGATGGCAAAGAGGACATGTCAGGGATGTGATTGTAGCCGTCTTCTTCGGAACTGGCAAACACATGAACCTCACCAAAAGCCTTGGCCTCTTTGATGGCTTTCTTGCTCCAGGTGCCAGTATTCATGTAGGCAGCCTGTCCATCAACCTTCATCAAGTTGTAGGCGGTCATCAAAAACTGCATGCTCGCGCCACCTTGCAAAAAGAGCACCTCGTAATCTTCATCGAGGTTCAATAGCTCTTTGGTCAAAGCGATGGCTTCATCCATGACGGCAACCAAGCGCTTGTCGCGGTGACTGATGGAAATCAGGCTGAGTCCAGTGTTCTCAAAATTCAAAAGGGCGTCAGCAGCACCTTGGACAACGCTTTGGTCAAGTATGCAAGGGCCGGCAGTGAAGTTGTGCTTGGTCATAGGTTTGTATATGGCTTGGCAAAGGTACTAAGATGCCAACCGCCATTTGCCTCTGTTGAATTCTAGTGGGGCTTGTGCCAATGTGGGGCCGTATCGGCGGTAGTCGCCTACCTGGCCATGGCGCATCGGGGCCAATTGATCAATTAAAATTTTGCCGGGCTTGATTTGCTTGATCGATGCTGAAACACCTGTGGCGTATTGAAGAATCAGGCGGGTTGCAGGTCTGTCAAACACCTGGTCATTGAAGCTGTCAAGGGCAAAAACAGGCGACCCAAAGTGAGGTCCATGCTTGCTCAATATCACAGGCTCTACAATTTTTCTTTGCGCCTGCATGGGGTTCATTGATGGCTGAAAGACCAGGGCCAGGTAGTGGGTGATGCCAGAACGCTTAACCTGAACGATGTCATAAGTCATCCCCATGTTGTAATCAGCACATCGGTAACGACCATCATGACTCAGTCCCTCCATGGTGGATGACTGCCCTTGGGTGGCTTTGTTGTACCAGGTTTTGTTGTGCTGCCAGGCAGCAATGCCTCGAAAAGCATAATGGCCTTCTGTCTGAGGAATGGCTAAACTGATAAGTGCCAGTTTCCCGTTGGGAGAAATGCTCACAAGCACAGGGTGTTCAGCCAGGGCTGATAGGGTGGCAGGGACCCCCATCGAGTCCATCTGAGAAAGTATGCGGGCTTGCATGCGTTCGCCAGCTTGCAGTCGAATGGTAGCAGTTGCACCTTCTAACATGGTGGTTGACCACTGACTGATGCTGTCCATCTGAGCATGCATCGCATAGGATTGCCACAGCATGCAACAAAGGATCAGGTTCCGCATTCAGTCCAGGTGTAAGAAGTCTTTTTTCTCTAGAAGAGCGGCATCTGTTTCCACATGGTCTTCGTCTGGCACACAGCAATCCACAGGGCAAACTTCTGCGCACTGAGGTTCTTCGTGGAAGCCAATGCACTCGGTGCATTTGTCAGTTACGATGTAATACAGGTCAAAACTGACCGGTTCTTGCTCCGTATCTGCGTTGGTGGCCACGCCTGAGGTGCTCACCATATCGCCCTTAAGACTAGTGCCCTCATTGAATCGCCACTCCATGCCACCTTCATAAATGGCATTGTTGGGACATTCTGGCTCGCAGGCGCCACAATTGATGCATTCGTCGGTGATGATGATGGCCATTTGGATACTTTTACACAAAGATAAGATGGTAATGGATGGAATGAATCACAGATGGCAGGCACTTGTCACTTTAGGCAGGAAAATGTCAGATTTGGCAATGGATGAAGACCTGCTCGAAACAGCAAAGATTCACAACGCTTGGTTCACGCCGGACTTTTCAAAGCAGGCCTTCAAGGGATGGTCACAAGCTTTGCGAGCTGAGGCTGTCGAGCAGTGGCATGATCAGGCCTTGTCCAATGGGTACAGTGAAGCAAAAACCGCTAAGCAGGTTGGCATTCTCTGCGCGGGAAACCTGCCCATGGTTGGTTTGCACGACATGCTAACCGCTTATGTCTTGGGTCATCAAGTGAAAATAAAACTGAGCAGCGATGACAAAATCTTGATGTTGGCCGTCATTGATAGCTTGAAGGGCATAGACCCAACAGCCGTCATTGACCCCAGTGACAACCTCAAGGGCATTGAGGCCATCATTGCTACAGGAAACAACAACAGCATGGGGTATTTCAAGCAATACTTTGGCCATTTGCCACACCTGTTTCGCAGTTCGCGGACTTCGGTGGCGGTTCTAGATGGCAACGAGACGGCAGAGGACATGGCCAATTTGGCAGAGGATGTTTTTCTCTTTTTTGGCCGCGGTTGCCGCAGTGTCACCCACCTGTTTATCCCTGAAGACTATGATGTGCAACGCCTGTTCAAGTCGTGGTTTGACTGGGGGCACCTAGCTGAACATGCAAAGTATGGTTCCAATTTTGACTACCACCGGGCGCTTTACCTGCTCAATAAGGCAATTTTTCTAGAAAATCATTTCACCTTGTTGCGGGAGAACCCGGCTTTGAAACCGCCAGTCGCAGTGATTCATGCTTCCAGGTATACCGACCTCAATGCTGTGAAGTCCCTCATCAACGAAAAGGCCGACGAGATTCAAACCACGGTTGGTAAGGGCATGGATTGCGCTTTTGGCCAATCCCAGTTGCCTGAGCTGTGGGATTACTCGGATGGGGTGGATACCCTGTCATTTTTAGCCAAGGCATAGGTTGTCATCCCACCCTATTGAATGACATGATTAATGGCATTTTAAGCTATTTCCAGCCCTCGTATACACCTAGTCCAAATAATGCGTAGTCCAGTTTAGATGGGTCTTCAGGGCTTATTGATCGAATGGATGAGTCCAACTCTATGACTGCTTTCCAGTCGTTTTGTTTTCTTGTTAAAAGCCCGAGGCTTCGCGCAACACGGCCGCTATGAACGTCAAGAGGAACACTAAGAAGGGCAGGGTCTATACCCCAAATGCCAAAATCGATACCTTCTGTATTCGGCCGAGCCATCCATCTAGAGTACATCACTAAACGCTTACATGCACTCCCTTTGGTAGGGTCTCCAAAATGTTTGCTTGCTCGTTGGGGGAGACCATGATTTAGGAGAAAAATTTTAAAGACAGTAAAAGCACCACCAAGATTTGTAGCGTCGGGTGTTAGGTTTTGTTTGAAAAATTCACCGATTGAAGCGTAGTCTTGATAGAGTTGTTGTAGCGCTAAAACCAGCCCCCTAATGTCCTCATCTTTGAATGTGCGGTGCACAAATCCATCAAAGGAATTCAAATCTACAGAGCTGGCATTTGTAACAAAATCTGCAGGGCTGTTGTCCATTCGTTCCATCAAGTCCTTTGATTTTGATATGATGGTTTTACGACCTCCCCAACTTAGCATTGCAGCAATGAGTCCACTGATTTCAATGTCTTTGGTGCTAGCGAATGAGTGGGGAACCTGTATCGGATCATCTTGGATGAAACGGGATTGTGCGTATTGATTGGCTTTTGCAATCAAAAAATCCCGAAGTTCTCCTTGAGGTAAGTTCATTTTGAGTTTTTAAGCTTGTACAAGTGAGCGCTATTCAAGTGGATCAGTTGTAGATGGGTTAACGCTCCAGTGCCCCTGCGTCAGGAGATAAGACCCTGCTGTGGTTCAAGGCGTCCAATGGCACGCGTTGCGCAGCAGGTGCGATGCCTAGGTCGATGGCTTGAGAGGCTGAGTCCAAGGCATAATCCCATTGATTGATGTCCACCAATTGTGGGTCTGCATTGAAAAGACAATTCAAAAACTGGTTGGGGTCTGATGGGTCATAAGTAGCCGGGCTGGGATTGGTGTTCAGCTTGATCAATGAACCCTCAAAGTGGGTATTGAAGGCTGCTTGATTGCCATGGCCAAACCCGACTTCTGAACTATTGCTGCCTGTGATGATGCAGTTGCTGAAGTTTGCCTGGTTCAAATCCCTGTATCGGTAGCTTCCCATGCCGTCATCGTAGCGATTGAATAACCCAATGGTTGCTGTGTTCCTTGCAGAAGGGAAGTGATTGACAAAACTGCAATGGTCAGCATTCACAGTTCCTCCCAAGGTGTAAAAACCATAGAGTCCTGAATTGCCAATGACCACATTCTCCATGTGAATATTGCCAAACCCGGAATAGATGCCCGCTCGACTCATGTCCGTGATCCGGCTGTTTGTGATGGTGACATTGGGTCCCTGGCCTTGTGGGACGGAGTCAGCCCGGATGCCAATGCTTCCGTTGCGCAGCCATGTGTGGTTCATGATTAAGTTGGCACCTCGCTGCACAAATAGGCCGCCAAGTACGCCACCCCACTGGCCCGGGATGTTGTGGTAAAAGGGCTCCAGCCGATCCCCCTCCAAGGTGATGGGGTTGTCATAGCTGCCGTTGTTGGAGGCATCCATACGAAGTTGCCCTCCGCTGCTGACCCAAATGCCAGATTGATTATGAAAATGCAATTGACTGCCTGCCAGTATGTCTAAGCTGCTGGCGCTGTCAATCAGGACATAGCCATAGATGATATGCGGTTTGTCAGTGGGCCAAGTGGTCTGCCCATTGAGGACCCTGTAGGGGATGCGGATGTCTTGGTTTGGTTGATTTTGCGGAATGACAAGCAGCTGGTTGGGGTAGTGGAAATAGGCATCCAGTGCAAGGGTGACCAAATGGATGTCCTGACTGAGGCCTGCATTGAGCAGGACAATGGAGTCCGTGTAAAGGAAGGACATGCCATTGGCCGCTGCCGTCACCTCCACAAAAACATAGATGCTGTCATGTGCCGCCAGTTGGATATCAGCAAAGTGATGCCCGCTCTCCCCATTGACATTGATGCGGAAAGGGCTGCTTTCACCGCCAGCCAAGTAAAGGTTGTTGATCAAAACAGCCTGATTGCTAGGGTTGACAATGCGCATCTGGCGCGTTGAACTGCCCACCGAGCTGAACACGGTGTCCAAGTAGACTGTGTCAGAAGAGAAGGTTAGCGTGACAGGTTCTGTGGAAGGTTTGAATTCAGGCTTGCATGCCATGGCAAAGGCCAGAACCAAGGCGCTGAAAAACAAGAAGGATGACTTACGGAGTTGCACGTGATGTTAAAGGTTAAATTGATGTATCTTCGCCAACCGCAAAATGGAGGTCGGGCCAAATCCTGATCTATTAATAATTACCGCGATGAAAGAAGGCATACACCCAAACAATTACCGAGTCTGCGCATTCAAAGATATGAGTACTGGCGACGTTACACTCATAAAGAGTGCAGCAAATAGCAACGAAAATCTTGAAGTGGAGGGAACAGCGTTTCCATTGATCAAAATGGAAGTCTCCTCATTCTCGCACCCATTCTACACTGGCAAGAGTAAATTGGTTGATACAGCAGGCCGTGTGGATAAGTTCCGCAGCCGCTACGCCAAGTTAAGTAAGTAATTGGTGCTAACTTGGGGGCTATGGAGTTGATTTTCCACTGCGACCAAGAACACCATGGCTTAAAGCCTCTAACATGGACCCGTCCTGTGGCGGATCTGCGCATTGGCATTTTAACGATTTCTGAAAAGTGGTCCAGGTATTTATCTGCGACTGGGTTGTCTTTTCATACCGCCGATCACTTGGCAGTCAAGTACCCCTTGTCTTCTGCAAGCGATGCTTTGCACCTGCGTGGGGGTCTGCTACCAACACCCGCATTGATTGCTGCTGTGCAGGCCTTGACGCCTGGACAGAAGCTGGTTTGTGGTGATCAATGGTTGGCCCACCGACAGGGGGATGATCTGATTGAATTCAAAGGGGATGTGCAGATTGTGCAACGACCTCATCAGATCTTCCAGTGGAATGCGACGGAGATGGACAAAGATTTTGATCTACTGACAGCAGGTCGGCGCTCACAAAAGATTGCTTCAAGCAACACCTTGATTGGTGACCGAATCTTCCTTGAACCAGGAGCGAAGGTGGAAGCCAGCGTGCTCAATGCCACAGATGGACCTATTTATTTAGCGATTGATGCAGAAATCATGGAAGGTTGCTTGGTCCGAGGGGGTCTAGCCTTGGGGGAGCAAAGCCAGCTGAAGATGGGTGCAAAAGTCTACGGGTCAACGACCATAGGGCCGCATTGCAAAGTCGGTGGCGAGGTCAATAACTCTGTCTTCTGGGGGTACAGTAGCAAGGCCCATGATGGGTTTTTAGGTAATTCAGTGATTGGCCAATGGTGCAACCTGGGTGCTGACACAAACAATTCAAACCTCAAGAACGACTATGGCATAGTCAAACAATGGCATGTGCCTTCAGGTCGATTCCTTTCAACGGGTTTACAATTTTGCGGACTCATCATGGGCGATCACAGCAAATCTGGCATCAATACCATGTTCAATACGGCTACTGTCATTGGCGTTTCATGCAATGTGTTTGGTTCAGGGTTTCCCCGCAGTTTGATTGCAGATTTTTCATGGGGTGGGGCAAGCGGCCAGTCCACTTACCGATTAGATAAAGCCTTAGTCACTGCAGAGCTTGTCTTGGCCCGAAGAGACATGCTATTGGATGCCGTTGAATCGGACATCTTGTCAGCCATTTTTGCTCAAACTGCAAAAAATAGGAGTGGCACGGGCATTGCGTAGATATTCAGTCTATGGATCAATTTGGGCAATTTCTCCTCACAGAGGACACAGACTTCATTCCTCTCATCACCAATGAGGAAGACAACAAAATTCCTGACAATGAATTAGCGGAAGAGATTGCCATCCTTCCCCTGCGGAATACCGTGCTGTTTCCCGGTGTGGTTTCCCCCATCACTGCTGGCAGAGACAAGAGTATTCAGTTAATCCAGGATTCTCAGCGTGCAAAAAAGCGCTTTGGTGTCTTGGCACAAAAGGAAATGGACATTGAGCACCCCAATGCTGATGACATGTTTGAAGTTGGCACCTTGGTGCAAATGATCAAGTCATTCCGCATGCCGGATGGCAACATCACTGCCATATTGCAAGGTAAGCGCCGATTCCGTGTGCTGGAATGGATGGGTCAGGATGGCCCTTACCTGCGCGCAAAGGTTACCTACCTCAACGATGATGAGCGGCAGATGAACGATGTGGAATATTCAGCTTTGATGGAGAAAATCCGTGAATTGGCTTTGGAAATCATCGGAGAATCACCCAATATCCCAACGGAGGCACAAGTGGCGGTTAAAAACATTGAATCTGACACCTTCTTGGTTCACTTCATCGCCAGCAACATGAACCTGAGCGTTCAGGCAAAGCAAACCATCATCAAAATGGATGACATTGGCAAGCGAGCCAGCCTTGTCTTCAAGAATTTGGTGCATGAAAAGCAAATGATGGAAGTCAAAAATGACATCACCAAAAAGGTGCAAACAGAATTTGATCAGCAGCAGCGAGAGTATTTTTTGCATCAACAAATGCGCACGATTCAAGAAGAGCTAGGCGACAACAGTGGAGAGGCAGAGATTGCTGCATTGAAGGAGCGTGCAGAGCTCATGCAATGGCCGGAATCAGCTGCTGAGCAATTTGAGAAATCATTGAAGCGACTGCAACGCATGAATCCCCAGGTGCCAGATCATGGAATCCAAAGGAATTACTTGGAATTCATGCTGGATTTACCATGGGACTACGTCAGCAAGGACAAGTTAAAAATGTCTCGTGCCCGAAGAATTTTACAACGCGATCATTTTGGAATGGACAAGGTGAAGGAACGCATTTTGGAACACCTTGCCGTCCTCAAGCTTAAAGGGGACATGAAAAGCCCTATCATTTGCTTGCATGGCCCTCCTGGGGTTGGTAAAACATCTTTAGGGAAGTCCATTGCAGAGTCTTTGGGGCGTGAGTACGTACGCATGTCTTTAGGGGGTCTTCGCGATGAGTCAGAGATACGTGGTCACCGCAAAACCTACATAGGCGCCATGCCCGGCCGCATCCTTCAACTCTTGAAAAAGGCAGGAACAGGCAATCCGGTTTTTGTGTTGGATGAAATTGATAAACTGTCATTTGGCGCACAAGGTGATCCGTCCTCTGCACTGCTTGAGGTGTTAGATCCTGAGCAAAACAGTGAATTTTATGACAACTTCTTGGAGATGGGTTATGACCTGTCTAAGGTTTTGTTCATTGCTACCGCCAACAACATTGGTGCTGTACAGCCTGCCTTGCGAGACCGCATGGAGTTGATAGAGGTCTCTGGTTACACGGTGGAAGAAAAAATGGAGATTGCTAAAAAACACTTGCTTCCCAAGCAATTGGAACGCCATGGTTTGGCTTCCAAAGCCATTGTGATGGGTAAGCGAGAGATGCGATTTGCCATTGAACGCTACACTCGGGAATCGGGGGTGCGAGACTTGGACCGAAAGATGGCTCAGCTTGTGAGAAAGTTGGCTTTAGCTAAAGCAGAGGGCAAGGCATTTGACGCAACACCTGATCAGGCCATTGTGCAAGAGCTCCTCGGTACTCCGCGTTTTGATGCACACATGTACCAAGGCAACGAAGTTGCTGGCGTGGTCACAGGGTTGGCGTGGACACCCGTGGGTGGCGACATCCTCTTCATTGAGTCCAACATTGCTCCTGGCAAAGGCAAGGTCACCATCACGGGCAACCTGGGTGACGTAATGAAGGAGTCTGCGCGTATTGCTATGGCTTACATCAAGGCCAATGCTGAGAAATTGGGCATTGATGCCAAGCTATTCACCAGCTATGACATCCATGTCCATGTGCCAGAAGGGGCCATTCCAAAAGACGGCCCATCCGCAGGGGTCACTTTGTTGACAGCATTGACTTCCTTGTTCACTCAACGCAAGGTCAAGGCAAAATTGGCCATGAGTGGCGAGATCACTTTGCGCGGTAATGTCTTGCCAGTCGGAGGTTTGCGAGAGAAAATACTGGCCGCCAAGCGATCGGGCATCAATCAAATATTGCTCTGCAAGGACAACAGGAAAGACGTGGATGAAATTCCCCATAAATACATCAAAGGCATGCACATTCACTATGTGTCAGAGATGCTTGAGGTCATCGATTTTGCCCTTTTATCGACCAAGGTGAAGGATGCCAAGCAATTGCTTGCGTAGGCCTAACTTTGGCTCCATGCAGAAACCCCTATTTGTTTGCCTCATGGTCTTTGCGCTATCGATCCATGCACAGATCAGTAGCAGGGCAAGCTTTGCGTCGCTTGCTGCCACCGTTGGCGGCAGAAGCGCAGGGCTAGGCGGATCTGCTTATGGCCATCCTGGCGATGCGAGCATGTCTGCAGGAAACCCTGCTCTATTGAGCTTCATTGACAACAAGCAAGTCGGCATAACCCATTGGTCATTGCCAACAGGCTTGAAACGTGGCAACATGGTGATTGCGAATGATTGGGGGCACATCAAAAACCCAAAATGGAGAATGGCCATGGCTGTTGACTACTGGCAAACCGGGGAGCTAGCCATGACTGATGCTGCGGGCTACCTGATTGGCAGTTTTGATGCGAAAGAGGTCATTCCACGAATCACAGTGGCTTACCAAGATGGCCCTTGGACTGCTGGCGCGACCATTAAATGGGCACAACTGGTTTATGCCGGGTACAATGCCCAAGCCCTGGCTGCTGATTTAGGCGTGGTTTACAGCATGGATTCGGGTTACACACAAATCGCCATGGTTATTCGCAATGTAGGCTATGGCATTGAGTCATTTGATGATAACTACGAGCCCGTTCCCTTTGAATGGAGCCTATCCATCAGCCAGAAACTCAAGCATGCACCCTTTCGCTGGAACCTTACCTACAAGCATTTGGAGATCTGGGATTTGACCTTTTTTGACCCCTTGCAGCTGGTGCGAGACCCACTGAGTGGGACCACGTACTACAAGGAATTTGATTGGACCAATCAATTGATGCGTCATTTGCAGCCATCAATTGAAGCTCAGCTTGGTGGCCGGGTCTTTGTGCAACTAGGCTACGATTTTCAACGCATGTTGGAGTTGCGTGTGCCTGATTGGCGAACCAATGCGGGCATGTCATTGGGCATAACCATTCATGCAGGTCGAAACATCTATCAGTATGGCCAGGAGATGGCCCATGTTGCAGGACGTATCACCCATGTGTCACTCATACGAAATCTATAACATGTCTATTGTCATTGCCATTGATGGCTATTCATCAACAGGGAAAAGCACGATTGCTAAACGATTGGCGGAGGCCCTGGATTACATCTACATTGACACCGGTGCCATGTACCGAATGGTTGCCCTTTATAGCATGCAAGCTGGCTGGGTGAGTGATGGACGCATTGACAAGGATGCCTTGGTTGCAGCCTTGGATCAAATTGAACTCAGTTTCGTCCGTGATGCTTCAGGTGAGAACGTGGCCATGCTCAATGGGTTGAATGTTGAGTTAGCTATCAGAAGCATGGCTGTCAGCCAAGTGGTTTCAGCTATTTCATCCATTTCAGCAGTTCGTCAAAAATTGGTGGCTCAGCAGCAATCCATGGGACAATCGAAGGCCGTGGTATTGGATGGCAGAGACATTGGAACTGTGGTTTTCCCGGAGGCAGAGCTGAAGATTTTCATGACTGCAGACAGCGATGTGCGTGCCAGCCGTCGCCATGCAGAGTTGCAAGCAAAAGGACAGAGTCAAGTCACCTTGTCAGCTGTTCGTGACAATTTATTGCAGCGAGATGAGGCGGACCAGGCACGGTCAGATTCACCATTGCTTCAGGCAAAAGATGCGCAGTTGTTAGACAACTCGACCATCACACCGGATGAGGTGTTTCAAGTAGCCCTTTCATGGGCCATGCTTGCCATTGCAGGCAAAGCCTGATCAAGCTTGCTTGAGGCGAGCAATCAATGTTTCCCCACCCACGGGTTTATCGCCAACCTTTGCAAGGATTTCCGCATCCATTGGTAGGTAGATATCGACGCGTGAACCAAAGCGAATGAAACCAACCTCTTCACCGGCCTTCACAACGGATCCGGGTTTTGAGTAAAGGGAAATCCGCCTAGCTACCGCACCAGCAATTTGACGAAAGAGCACAGGGCCTCCTGTGGATTCAATCACCACGGTGGTGCGCTCATTCATGGTGGAGGATTTAGGGTGCCATGCAACCAGGAATTTCCCTGGATGGTATTTTGCGTAAACCACGGTCCCCTTGATGGGGCTTCTGGTGACATGCACATTGAGTGGTGACATGAAAATACTGATCATCATGCGTTTGCCATGAAAGTACTCGGGTTCATTGACCTGCTCAACGATGACCACCTTGCCATCAGCGGGTGCAACCAATTCCAGCTCCCCGGCAATCGCGCTGCGGTTAGGGTTTCTGAAAAATTGCACCACAAGGGCAAAGAGAATGACAGCCACGACGAGGTAGGCGGTGATGACCCATGCCAAGGCATTGAAATAGGTCATCAACACGTAGGGAAGGGCCAATAAAGTCAGGGCGGAAAAAATCGATCGTTTGCCTTCGCGATGTATCATGGTGTAGGGGTTAAGTGATCAGTAAGCCAACGATGAGGCTGGCTAGGATGAAGCTATCAAAGCGGTCAAGGAACCCGCCATGTGCAGGCAGAAAAACTCCAGAGTCTTTCACGCCAGCTAAGCGTTTGATTTTGGATGCGATTAAATCGCCAATCGGGGCAGCAAAGCCCACAATCAATGGCAGTTTCCAGGCCAATTCAGGCCATGAATTGGGCAATGACCACTGCGCCAAGGCATCCATTTGCCACAAAAGCAGCACAGCTCCTAAGAGGGACGTGAATAGCCAGCCAATGATGGCTCCTTCCCAGGTTTTCTTTGGAGACAGGGTGGGGGCAAGTGGGGTTTTCCCAAACCATCGACCACCGATATAGGCCATGCTGTCAGAAAGCCAAACAAGGATGAAAATCCACAGCAATACCTCGCCGCCGGAATGGATGTCGGACCAATCATCATGGGTCCACAGAAAAAAGGTGGCAAAAGCACTCGACAGGAGGTAAAGGGTGGTGCGAAGCTTCACCATGGCGGTCAATGCCTTCATGACAAGCACTTCACGCAAACTGCCGATGAATGCAATCAACAGCAAGGCTGGGCTCCACCAAGTGGATAAGCAGATGGCCGTGACAATCAGTGCATAGAGGAGACCCCACGTCAATCGCCGCTTCATTTTGCAGCGGACATCAGGTGATCTTCCAGCAAGAAAAAATACAATTCCCGGTTTTTGTTGGGATCGATTTTTGCTTTCGCCACGGAGTCGTCTTGCTTCCCTTTGAGGGTGATGATGGACAAGGGGCGTTGTTCTTTGTGAAACTTGTTGATGGCAATCATGCCATCTGTTAGGCCATTAACCACTTGTTTTACACTACCAAAGACGATGTGGATGGCTGGCAGTTGAGCGAATTTCAAACCTTGTGTTTGTGCATCAGAAATCATGACACCACCAGTCTTTGCAATGGCTGCATGGCAGGTAGTCAACATAGCATTGGCTTCTAGGGGGTTGTCTTTGATGACAGACAGGCCTGCACCTTGCGCCCAGTGATGCAAAGCAATCTCAGGGACAAATAGGGCCTGTTCACCAGACTCAAGGCCCACATTCCTAAGCTGATCAATGACGTCCTGCTTGTTGCTGCAATAAATAAAGTAGCCGCCGGACTGGGTGAATGCTTCAGCAAAGGTGAAATCCAAAGGGGATTTCTCGACGGGCATGTAAGGGCTTTTTGCCGTGTCAGAATCACCATGCTTGGGTGAGCCGCTGAGGAGGGAAAAGAATTTACCGATAAAGCCTGCCATGTCTTGTACTTGAACGGATAAAATTACCGATTTCCTGATGGGGGGCAAAAGTTATTTATCTCCGTCAGTGCCTTGATCTTGATCTCCTGCTTTGCTTGCCGTTTTTTTCTTGCTCTTGGTAGCCTTTTTCGCCTTTGATTGCTTGGTAGGCTTTGCCACAGCGTTGCTCTTTTCCACAATGTCCATTCGGCTTGTCCAAGGCCGTTTGCCAAAGATGACTTCCATGCTCTCCTTGAAAATCACTTCTTTTTCAAGCAACTCATTGGCTAGACTAGTCAGCTTATCCTTGTTGGCAGCAAGTAAGTCCTTTGCCCTGATGTACTGGGTTTCAATGATGGATGAAATCTCTTCATCGATGATTTGTGCAGTTTTCTCACTGTACGGCTTGTTGAATTGGTAATCATTTTGATCGGACGAATCGTAGTACGTGATGTTGCCCAATTTTTCATTCAGTCCATAAACGGTTACCATGGCTCTGGCTTGCTTGGTTACCTTTTCAAGGTCGCTCAAAGCACCCGTTGTGACTTGGCCAAAAATCAACTCTTCAGCAGCTCGACCACCCAAGGCAGCACACATCTCATCAAGTATTTGATTGCTGCTGCTCAATTGACGCTCCTCTGGAAGGTACCAGGCAGCACCCAATGACTTGCCGCGCGGCACGATGGTCACTTTCACCAATGGAGAAGCAAATTCAAGCAACCAACTGATGGCGGCATGGCCTGCTTCATGGAAGGCGATGGTTTTTTTCTCATCAGGGGTGATGATCTTGCTTTTCTTCTCCAAGCCACCCACAATGCGATCGACGGCATCCAGGAAGTCCTGCTTACCAATGGATTTGGTGTTCTTCCGTGCGGCAACCAATGCAGCTTCGTTGCAAACGTTGGCGATGTCAGCACCTGAAAAGCCGGGGGTCTGCCTGGCAAGGAAGCTTACATCAAGATTTCTAGACAGTTTCAATGGCTTGAGGTGTACCTGGAAAATAGCTTTCCGCTCTCCCAATTCAGGCAAGTCCACATAGATGACACGATCAAATCGACCGGCACGCATCAGTGCACGATCCAAGACATCTGCACGGTTGGTGGCACCCATCACAATGACATGCTCATTGGTTTCAAAACCATCCATCTCAGTGAGCAATTGATTCAAGGTGTTCTCTCTTTCATCATTGCCGCCTGTCATTTGATTGCGACCTCGCGCTCGACCAATCGCATCGATTTCATCAATGAAGATGATTGATGGCGATTTTTCCTTGGCTTGCTTGAAAAGGTCACGAACGCGGCTTGCACCAACGCCGACAAACATCTCAACAAAGTCAGAACCACTCAAAGAAAAGAAAGGCACCTGGGCTTCACCAGCCACGGCCTTTGCAAGCAATGTTTTGCCCGTTCCGGGAGGGCCACTCAGCAAAACGCCTTTGGGAATTTTCCCGCCCAATTTGGTGTATTTATTGGGGTACTTCAAGAAGTCAACGACTTCCAGAACTTCTTCTTTGGCGCCTTCAAGACCTGCCACATTTTTGAATGTGGTCTTGATTTCAGCATTGGCATCAAACATTTTTGCTCTGGACTTGCCAATGTTGAAAATTTGGCTACTGCCACCGCCTGCACCTCCGCCCATGCGTCGCATCATGAATAACCAGAAAAACAGCAAGAGCATGATGGGAGCTAGCCAACCAATGATGTCTCCAAAATAATTGGGTTCATCCTTGTATTCTACTAGCAGGGGTTGATTTTGTTCCAAAAAGGATGGATTCTGCTGATAGAATCGATCCAAGTTGCGATCCAAGGACTCAGATGGCATCTCAAAGCTCAAATGCGGACCAGGATTCACATCAGCCCCCGTCGCAGACTCTGCTAGCTCTTCATAGTCAGCATGACTGATTAGGATGTCTTCTTTGATGAATATTTGAACCTTCTTGTCGTTCACGACTCTAACCCGCTCAATATGGCCTTGCTCCAAACGCTGCGCCAAATCATTGAAATCGGAAGGGCGTACCTGATTGGCAAAGCTGCCTTGCATCAATTGCAAACCTAAAAGGCCAACAAATACGGCGATGTATACCCAGCTCATGGAGAACTTAGGAATCATGCCTTTGCCTTTAGCGGACTGTTGCTTGCCTTTCTGTGATTCTTGATTCATGATGGCATGCTTGTGATTGATGCATCATTCCATAGCCCTTCCAAGTCATAGAATTCGCGACTTTCTCGTTGAAAGAGATGAACGACAACTTGGACATAGTCCAATAAAATCCAGCTGGCTGTGTCATGGCCTTCACGATGCCATGGGCGGTCGTTGAGGTTTTCTCGGATTTCCTTCATGGCAGAATCTGACATGGCAGATACCTGTGTGGTACTCTGAGCCTCTGCAATCACAAAGAAATCGGTGACGGCATTGTCCAGTTGCCTCAGGTCTAAAACCTTGATGTTTTCGCCTTTGACATTGGCGATGCCTTCAATGGCATGGTGGACGATATCGGGGAAAGTGCTTTTCATATGTTGGTTGGCCTATTGGTGTCATCTTTGACGCAAGAAAGATGCCAATAGATGCAATCCGCGTCCTTTGTCATGAATGCCTTCTTACGTGATGACGCAAAAGCCCGCCAAAGATACCATCAAACGCCTAATATTCAGCGAAATATCCTCTACTTCCTTGTGGGCGTCTGACAATCTGTCTCAATGCCCTGTAGACCAGTGGACTGCCATTACTGCAGACAGTCAGATAAGAGGTCAAGGGCAGCAAGGTTCACAATGGGACGCTGTCAAGGGTCAATCTTTGTTGTTGACCCTGGTCAGTCCCGTCATTGCATGGCGAGCAGTTAGCCTGTTTCCGCGGCAAATGCAAGCCGCATTGGCCATTGTACAGTACATGCAAGCGCAGGATGTTCCCTGCGAATTGAAATGGCCTAACGATGTGATGCGGCAGGGGTTAAAAATGGGTGGCATGCTAAGTCAGGCTACATGGAGAGGTCATGCATGCACGCGATGGACTTTCAGTCTGGGAATCAATGTGAGCCAAGCCCCGAAAACATGGGCCTGCATGGGAGAGGCTCACGAGGTTGGCAAGGTAACAGAAGCGTTGATTCCCTTGTTGGTGGAGGCGCTGACACAGCCCTTGCCTCAGCATGAATGGGTGACCTACCAAGGGCATTTGATGGGCTGGGGGCAGTGGCTTCAGTGGCGAGATATTGAACAAGATGTTCTTGTCATTGCCAAGCCCTTGCAGCTAGATGCCATGGGCCGTTTGCAGGTGACAACCAAGGATGGGCAATGCCAGTGGCTTCAACCGAAGCAATGGGAGTGGCTGGGTGAAATTCAGCCTTGACGATCGCTCCAGGCCTGAGGGTCATGTCGCCAGGCAGCTAGGGCATCCAGGTCGTCAGCATGGATAGCTGAACCCTCAACGGCAGATTCAAGCAGGTGATCATAGTCACAGAGGCAATGAAGATTGACATTGGCAGCTTTCATGGCCTGCGCAGACTGAGCAAAACCATAAGTGAAAATTGAAGCCATGCCCATCACTTGAGCATCAGCTTCAACCAATGCGTCAACTGCCAATAAAGAGCTCATGCCTGTAGACACCAGGTCTTCAATCACGACAACCTTAGCACCTTGCCCCATATGACCTTCAATGAGGTTTTGCCTGCCATGACCTTTTGCCTTGCTTCGAATGTAGATCATTGGCAAATCCAGGGCTTGTGCCACGAGGGCAGCAAGGGCAATGCCCCCTGTTGCGACACCAGCAATGACTTCTACCCCATCGAATGCTTCCTTGATCAATGCGGTCATGTGGTCGCGCAACAGGTCTCTGGACTCTACATGGGAAAGAATGACCCGGTTGTCACAATAGATGGGCGACTGCATCCCTGAAGCCCATGTGAATGGGGCCTCGGGTTGAAGGCGAATCGCCTTAATTTGCAGCAGCATTTGAGCCATCGCCTTGGCCCGACTTGAATTGATCACCATGACGCAAAAGTACAACGACATCGAGCTCACTGCCGCAGGAGGATGGGTAGAAAATGGTGAGGGCCAAGTGCTCTGGATTCACCGGTTGGGGCAATGGGATTTACCCAAAGGCAAATGGGAGCCCAACGAAAGCATTGAGGAATGCGCCATGCGAGAAGTTGAGGAGGAGTGTGGTGTCGCCGGATTGACATTGGGCAAAAAACTGATTGAGACCACCCATTTTTATGTCTTGAAAGGGCAGCATGTCAAGAAGATCACCCATTGGTACCGCATGTCAGTCAAGGGTGTGCCAGCATTGACACCACAAAGTGAGGAAGGCATTGATAGGGTAGACTGGCTTGATCAGGCCCAATGGCAGGCTTGTTTAGCCGCGACCTATGACAGCATCAAAAGCGTGGCAAATCAGGCGATGCGAACTGAATCAGGCACAAAGACCTTGTAGTCGCCACCATGGCGAATCACTTCCCTGACAATGCTGGAAGAGATGTAGGAATAACGAGCGCTTGTCAATAAAAAGACGGTTTCAAGGTCAGATTCCATCTGACGATTTGCCTGAGCAATGGATTTTTCAAATTCAAAATCGGAAGGATTTCTCAACCCTCTTAGCAGGAATTGAATGTTGCTTTCCTTAGCAAATGCAGCTGTCAATCCCTGGTAAGTCACCACGCGAATCTTGGGTTCATGCGCAAAGACTCCCTCAATCCACGCAATCCGTTGATGCAAATCAAAGAGGTAGGTTTTGTCATTGTTCTCACCAATTGCAATGAGGATTTCATCGAACAAGGGCAATGCCCGTTCAATGATGTCTCGATGTCCAAGGGTGATTGGATCAAAGGATCCTGGAAAAAGTGCAATTTTAGCCATCCGTCAATGCTTGTTGAATCAGCAATGTAAGGAATTCATGCATGGCCATGTCGCTGGCATTGATTTGCTTGGGGACAATGCTTTCTGGGCTCATACCTGGGACGCTGTTGATTTCTATCAGCGTAGCCTTTCCCGACGCAGGTAAAATGTAGTCGACCCGACACAAGCCTTTGAGCTGCATGTCATTGTACAATGATCGAGTCATGGCTATGATGTCATCACTTGCTTGCTTGACAATGCGAGCTGGTGTGATTTCTTGTGCGGCCCCTTCGTACTTCGCGCGGTAGTCAAAAAAGTCTGACTCGGGCACAATTTCGGTGAGGCCAAGCAGGCGCAACTCTCCATCAAGGCGTGCAATGCCACAGGCCAACTCAACACCTGACACCCCTTGTTCAATGAGTATGTCATCATCTTCTTTTCCCGCGACTTCAAGCGCTTGCGACAAATCTGACCAATCTGTCAGCCGGGTGATGCCATAACTGGATCCAGAACGGGCAGGTTTCACAAACACGGGAAGCTGCAGATTTTGTAGGCGAGGCATCAAGCTTGATGCGTCGTCACGGGAGCTGACCAAGAGGGATGGAGCAATGTGCGCGCCATGCTGCTTTGCCACCTCATTGTTCTTTGCCTTGTGGAAGGTGAGTTGGGCTTGCGGTCCGCGACAGCTGCTGTGCGGAATCTGCAATTGATCCAAGTGTTGAGACAACCAGCCGTCTTCACCAGGGCTTCCATGAACCATGTTGAGAACAACATCGGGCTTTTTTCCATCGATCAACATGCCTTCCCAGTCCACTGTCAATGCCATTCCATCCGATGAGGTTGCCGTCCAGTGATCATGCGATCCGTCGGCTGATGGAATCAGGTCCAGGGCAATGCAGTCAAAGGTTGTATTGGATAAGGCATCGAGAATGAATTGCCCACTGGCCAATGAAATTCCTCGTTCACTAGAGTAGCCACCCATGGCCACAACAACTCGATTGCGCATGACTCAAAGATACGCCGCCACAAGTGCTATTTTTGTTGGGTGAATAAATTAATTGCCTTGCTGAAAAGCCGACGATTCTGGTGGAACCTGCTTGCCGTTGTGTTTTTGTACGTCTTGTTGATTCTTGGAGGACAGCAAGCCTTGAAGGTGATCACTAACCATGGCGAGGTGAGGGAAGTTCCCTCGGTCAGGGGATTGACCTTTGAAGCTGCTCAAGCGCAACTCGCCAACATCGATTTGGAAGCCGCCATCCTGGATTCATCGATTCATTTTGCCCATTTGGCAAAGGGTCAGGTCTTGAAACAATACCCTGATGCAAACATGACAGTGAAATTGGGGCGGGTTGTCATGCTAACGATCAATAAGCACCGGGCAGAAAAAGTCTTCATGCCTAAGGTGATTGAACGCACCCTGCGACGAGCCAGCATGGACATCCAGTCCAAGGGACTTGTGATAGGTGATATCCGTCTTGTTCCTGACATGGCAAGCGGTGTCGTCCTGGGAGCTGAACACAAAGGGAAACCCATTGCGGCAGGCGACCCCATACGCAAAGGGTCAACCATCAACTTGGTTGTGGGTCAGCGCCAAGGCGCTGCCACGTTGGCGGTGCCAAACCTCATGCGATTGAGCCAAGGCGAAGCCATGGCATTGATTCGCTTGAGTGGCTTATCCATTGGCAATGTCAGCATTGACAGCAGCATGGGAAGCCCTCGGGTGATTCGTCAGGAGCCCCAAGCATCAGGCGGAATGCTTGTACTCACACAAGGCGACCAGGTTCACCTCTGGTTGGAAGGACCCAACAACGACTGATTCATGCAAGCGATTCAATCCCTCATTGTGACCACCTTGATGGTCTCATCCATAGCCCTGTCAGCACAGATAGAGGTGCTGACGATGCCCACTCAATCAGCGACAATAACCACGTCGTTCAAGACCACGTCACAAGACACCTTGCAGTTGCCCTTTGTGGATGGTTTTGCGCATGGCTTGCGTCCAGAGTGGACCAACCACGGCGTGATGGTTAACAGCCATTGGGCCTTGGATGCCTTGAGCACAGATCAAGCAGTGTTTGATGGCATTGCTGCAGATGGGCAAGCCTACCTAGTGGGCACCCTGCCAACAGATAGCTTGACGGATGTTTTGCTTTCACCGTATTTTGATCTAAGCGGCTTGAGCAATGTTGTGTTGAGTTTTCACCTTCAACAAGGAGGCAAAGGCGACCCCACAGAGGTCAGTGACTCCATGGTCGTCGATTTCTTGAACCCTAGCGACAGCACGTGGCATCGGGCATGGGATGTGCCGGGATCAGCTGCAGTGGATCAATGGCTGTCTGCTGCCATGGTTTTACCCATTGCCGTTGTAGGCAAACAGGCCGTTCGTTTTCGCTTGGCTCGCAAGGGCGCTCCTGGTGGTGCCTTTGATCATTTTCTGATTGATTACTTGGAGTTTGCTGCAGGCAGGAACCTCGCTGACACATTGATTGAGGACCCTTCATGGATAGAAATCCCTCCGTCGATTACGCAGGTGTTTCATGAGCTGCCATGGTTTCACTACCAATCTACTGTCGTTGAAGCAGACAGTTTGGCAATGGCCTACCGGCGAAATGGTCCCGTACCTGTGGGTGGTTGGCAGTTAAACCTTGGAAAATACCAATGGGTGGACGGCAATGGCAGTGTTTTAGCTAGTCGGTTGAGTGTTCCCGTGGTAACCAATCTTCAGCATGACATTCGGACCCCCTACGTGATGCCAATTGCACAGCCCAATGTCAGCCCGACAGGTCCATTTTCCTGGGATATGACCATTTGGTTTGATGGAGAGAATGTGGGTGAACGCGCGAATGACTCCATGAGGGTTCATCAACTGTTTGGCGACCGCTACGCCTTGGATGATGGCCATGCAGAAAGAACCTACGGTGTGATTCAGGGGCAGTCTCCCCGGATGGCACAGCGGTTCAATTTCCTTCAATCTGATACCTTGAAAGGGGTAGATTTAGCCTTTGTGCCTGCGGGTTACGATTGGACAGGCATGACCTTTCAATTGGCTATTTGGGGCATTGACACCTTGAACCTTCCCGGTCAGTTGCTGTACCTGAGCGACTCACTATACCAACCAGCAATTGCCTACCCTGGCCAGACCTTTGCTCACTATGTGCTTGACACGGCAGGCCTTGTTGTTCCTTCAACCTGCTACATCGGTTGGATTCAATCAACCGGACCCGCCTTGACGATGGGCTTGGATATGGATCATTTGACCACCAAAGCCTATGGCGATGTCAATGGCTGGTTCACCTCTTTGCTGCCAGGCACCTTGCAAATCAGGCCATTTTTCCGAGGGATTCCACAGGACTTGGGTGCTGGAGTCAGCAGCCCTTCACCCATGGCTATTTACCCCATTCCAAGTACTGGACGCTTGCATGTTGAGGGCTATGATGGGCCGTGGGTCTGCATGGATTTACAAGGCCGCATCCAATGTCAAGGCAAGCAAATTGAACAAGGCTTCCTGCACCTTGAGGCGCTTCCTCCAGGCCATTATGTTTTAGTATTCCGCAATGGAATCCGTCAACAAATTGTGACAATTCAACCATGAAGCCCAACCCAGCTCCGATCCTGGAAGACAAGGACAACGAAGACCTTTTTGAGCATTTTCGATTTGTGGCAGACCCCGGTCAAGGCCAACTTCGCGTCGATAAATTCTTAGGGATTCACATGAAGCAAACCTCTAGAAACCGCATCCAAAAAGCGGCAGAGGCAGGGGCCATTCTCGTGAATGGCAAAGCTGTCAAAAGCAACCATAAAGTCAAGCCCAAGGATATTGTCACCTTGGTGTTAGCTCATCCTCCAAGGGACAAAACCCTTCTCGCTGAGGACTTGAATTTAGATGTAATTTACCAAGATGAGGATGTTTTGCTTGTCAACAAGCGAGCTGGTATGGTGGTTCATCCCGCCCATGGGCATTACTCAGGGACATTGATCAATGGCCTGATGCATTTGTTTGCTAATCTGCCAGGCAATGATCAGGAGCGACCGGGATTGGTGCATCGCATCGATAAGGACACGACGGGCATTTTAGTCATTGCTCGAACAGAACAGGCGATGACCATGCTAGCGGCACAATTTGCAGATCACAGTTGTGAGCGCGAGTACATTGCCATTGTTTGGGGCGATTTAGCTAAAGATGAAGGCGTGATTGAGGGCTATTTAGGCCGAAGTCTCAAAGACAGGAAACTGATGGCGGTCTTTTCTGACAGCAGCCAGGGCAAGCATGCCATCACCCATTACAAGGTCATTGAGCGATTCCGCTTTGCCACCATGATTTCTTGCCGATTGGAGACGGGTAGGACCCATCAAATCCGTGCACATTTCAAGTCCATAGGCCATCCATTGTTTGGCGACCCATCGTATGGTGGGCAAAACATTCCAGACAAGCATGGCTTGCCACGATTCAAAGATTTCATGCGCAATTCCCTTGGGATTTTACCCCGTCAAGCATTGCATGCAAAGTCACTTGGCTTCATGCATCCAAGCAAGGGTGAGCGGATGCGATTTGTCACGGAATTGCCCGAGGATATGCTTGCGATCATTGAGCGGTTCCGCCGTTATGTTGGTGCCTGATCACGCATACATGGCCTCGAAGCCATCTGCATACATTGCGAGAATAGGCTTGCGTCGCAACTTCATGGTTGGCGTGAGTTGACCATCCTCCACTGTCCACAGTGTGTCACAGAGGTATACTTTTTTAACGCGCTCCCAACTGCCAAAGTTGGCATTGGCCCCATCAATTTCCTTCCAGATTCTATCGATGATGCGTTGATCCTTCATTATGTCTGAAGCGTTGGTCCATGCAATGTCATGCAGGCCACACCAATCTTCGAGGTAGGCAAAGTTAGGCTGAACAAATAGCACAGGGTGCTTTCGCCCTTCGCCAGCGACCATGCATTGTTCAACAAAGGAGGATTCCTTGTAAATGTTCTCCATGTGCTGCGGGGCGATGTACTTGCCACCGCCAGTCTTGAAGATTTCTTTTTTGCGATCCGTGATGCGCAGGTAGCCCATCGCGTCAATTTCACCAATGTCACCCGTGCAAAACCAACCATCAGCGGTCATGACCTCAGCGGTCAAGTCAGGGCGGTTGTAATAGCCCATCATGATATTGGGACCCTTGGCGAGAATTTCGCCATCAGCAGCAATCTTCAACTCTACATTTTCGATGGCTGTACCAACGGTACCCAGCTTGTGGCCAGCTCCTGTTGGCAGGTTAACGGTGAGAACGGGTGAGGTCTCTGTCAATCCATAGCCTTCCTGCACATTGATGCCAGCTCCGGCAAAGATGCGTGCAAGGTTTGGGTTCAATGCGGCTGCGCCAGATGCAATGGTATGCACCTCACCACCCAAGGCCTCTTTCCATTTAGAGAAAATCAGCTTGCGTGCCAATTTGAGCTGGAAATTGTAAAAAACACCCTTGCCTTCGTGTTCATAGACTTTAGCTAGTCCCACTGCCCAGAAGAACATGGCCTTCTTGATGCCGGTCAATGCCTTGCCTTTTGCCATGATCTTATCAAAGACCTTTTCCAACAAACGAGGAACTGCACTGAAAACATGGGGATGGATTTCTCTCATATTGTCGCCAATGGTCTCTAAGCTTTCAGCGTAATACACGCCAACACCGGCGGTCATGTATACGTAGACCAAGACACGCTCATAGCTGTGGCAAAGGGGCAAAAAGCTGAGGCCTTTGGCTTGTTTGTCAACGGGCAATCGCTGAGCTGATGAGTAGGCATTGGATGACATGTTTCTGTGGCTCAACATGACACCTTTCGGTACGCCTGTAGTTCCAGAAGTGTAAATCAAGGTGGCCAGATCCATCTCATCCACAGCGGCCATGCGGCGGTTGAGTTCATCGCGGTGCTTTTCATCAGCCATAGCGAAAACGACATCCCAGTTGCTGCAACCGTCAATGTCGACAAATCCATAGATATTTTCTAAGCTACTCACTCTGTCCTTGACCTCAGAGACCTTAGCAAACAGGTCTGCATCACTCAAGAATACATGCTTCACTGAGGCGTCATTGAAAATGAAAGCGTAATCTTCAGACGAAATATTGGGGTAGGCAGGGACGTCAATAGCACCCACCGATAGGATGGCTTGGTCGCAAACATTCCACTCAAATCGGTTGGTGGTGGAAAGGATGGCTACCTTATCACCTGGCTGCACGCCAAGCTCAATCAAACCCAGGGCTAATTGCTCAGATTTGGTGATGAAGTCCTGGGTGGATAGGCTTTGCCATTCACCGCCAATTTTCGTGTTGATGGCGTCAGGCCGCGGGTGTTTCTCCAAGGCATAGTAGGCAAAATCAAAGAGTCTCTTGGGCTGTGTCATGATGGGTATTTTTATACATCGTGCCATGAATCCAAGTCGCTATGGGGCTAACATGGGGCAGTTCAGCGGGTTTGTAGGTGTGTAGCTTAACTTCAAAGATGGTGAAATTTGCCCAATACCCGACAGCTATTTGACCGACAGTTCCTTCGTCAAACCCAGCGTAAGCAGCTTCATGGGTCATGCCGTTAAGTGCTTGAGGCAGTGTCAAGGCATTGTCCATTTGAAAACCCTTGCTGTCGGTTGAATCAATGGCCCGTCGATGAATCGCTGCATAGAGGCTGTGCAAGGGATTGATGCGTTCCACAGGGCAGTCAGTGCCAATGGGTAGATGACCACCGGCCGCATCTTTCAATTGTTTGTAGGCATAGGCATGATGGATGCGGTGCTTACCTAATCGCTCACCAGCCCATGCCATATCTGAGGTGGCGTGCGTGGGTTGAATTGAGGGGATGATGCCCAGCTTTCCTCCGAAGCGGTGTCTGTCAGCCGGGCTGACCACCTGTGCATGCTCGATGCGCCAGCGCAGGTTGCTGTCCACGCCAGTGAGGGCTTGCTCATAGATATTAAGCATCATGTGATTGGCTGAGTCACCAATGGCATGCGTGCTCATTTGCCAGCCATTGCTTGCAAGGCGATTTGCTGCTTGCTGCAAATACGAAACACTCCGAATCTGGCTGCCATGGTGATCATGCCGGTCGGTGTAGGACTCTCGAAGCAAGGCTCCTCGACTTCCCAAGGCACCATCGCTGTAAAACTTGAAGTTTCTGACGGTCATTCTTTCGGTGAATAGCTTGCCGCGCTCAAGCCAGTAGTCCATAGCAGCAGGGCTTTCTGATACCATGCACTGCAATGGGAGGTGCAGGAGGCCTTCGCGTTGAAGGCTGTCAATCAACAGGATGTCTTGGGTGGGAAGGCCGGCATCATGCAGGCCGGTCAGTCCAGAAGCAATGCATGCCTTGTCCGCTGCCAGTAGGGCATCGATTTTGTCTGAACGACTCATGGCAGGCAACTGCAAAAGGTCCATGGCATTGTCAATCAAAACACCTGTGAGTTGCCCGTTGTGGTGAAGTATCTCTCCGCCTTCAATGGTCAACTCCCCATCAGCCAATTTGAGATGGGTTAAAGCCGCTTGATTGGCAATCAATGCATGCCCGTCGATGCGGTTGAGTACGATGGCTTTGTCGCTCAAGGCGTTCAGAGCTTCATTGTCCGGGAATGCGGTGTTGACCCAATCGTTTTGATCCCAGCCTCTGCCGCGGTAAATGTCTTGATCAGGGTGTGTCTTGATGTAATCTGCTACCCGTTGCAGGCAGGATTCCCACGAAGTGGTTTCCAGCAAGTTGATGCTTGTCAATGCCATCCCAAAACCAAGGTAGTGCGCATGCGCATCCACAAAGCCTGGGTAAACGATGCTGCCATCCAAGTCATGGCGCTCTTTAGCTACTGGCAGGCCTGACCCCTGGGGGTAAAAGGCAGAAATTTTGCCGTCAACAATGGCCACGCTGCCTTGCTGGTAAGTGATGTTGCTGTCATTGACCTGTGCGAATTGCCCATTGATCAATAATGTGTCGGCATTTGGTTCTGACACACAAGCTGTTAAACTAATCAGTAACAGTGAATAAATGGCGTGGATTTCCTGTCTCATGGGCCTAAAGGTAGGGTGCCTAATTGTACCTTTGTCATCCAAAATATCTTATCATGATGGACTCACTTGCATTGACCACGGTAGACACGGCGAAAGAATTGGGCTTGCTCCCTTCGGAATACGATCAGATCAAGGACATCCTTGGCCGCATTCCAAACTTCACAGAACTTAGCGTTTTTGCGGTCATGTGGAGTGAGCACTGCTCCTACAAAAACTCCATCCAATGGCTGAAAAAATTGCCCAAGGATGGTCCCCACATGCTGGTGAAGGCCGGTGAAGAAAATGCGGGTTTGGTTGACATTGGTGATGGCCTTGCCTGCTGTTTCAAGATTGAGTCACACAATCACCCATCTGCCGTTGAGCCTTTCCAAGGGGCTGCAACGGGTGTAGGAGGCATCAACCGGGACATTTTTACCATGGGTGCTCGTCCTATTGCTCAACTCAACAGTTTGCGGTTTGGCAACCCAGGTACCAACCGCACCAAATGGATCACAAAAGGGGTGGTCAAAGGCATCAGCTCTTATGGCAATTCTTTTGGTATTCCGACTGTAGGTGGTGAGGTTTACTTTGATGATTGCTATGAGCAAAACCCGCTGGTGAATGCGTTTTCTGCAGGCATTGTAGAAGTTGGTAAGCAGATTTCTGCGAAAGCAGGCGGTCCAGGTAACCACGTATTCATTGTAGGCTCTTCAACCGGCCGAGATGGCATCCATGGTGCAGCATTTGCCTCCAAAGATTTGAGTAAAGACAGTGCAAATGACATCCCTTCTGTGCAGGTAGGCGACCCCTTCCAGGAGAAGCTGCTCCTTGAAGCCTCCATGGATTTGGCAGAGATTGATGCCATTGTCGGTATGCAGGATATGGGTGCGGCAGGCATCACCTGTTCAACCTCTGAAATGAGTGCAGGTGGCAATGTCGGAATGGACATTGATCTTGACAAGGTGCCAACAAGGCAAGCTGGCATGACCCCTTGGGAGATTTTGCTGTCTGAGTCGCAAGAGCGCATGCTTGTTGTGGTGAAAAAGGGCAGAGAGGCTGATGTCATCGCCATTTTTGCCAAATGGGATATCCATTGCGAGCACATTGGCGTGGTCACGGAAGGACCCATGGTTCGCTTCCAGTGGAATGATCAACTGGTTTGTGAAATTCCTGCAGATTCATTGGTTCTTGGCGGTGGTGCCCCGGTCTATGACAGGGAGTACAGTGAGCCGGCGTATTACCAGCAATACAAGCAGTTTGACATCAATGATGTCAAGGAGCCAGAGGACCTTAAAGCCATTGCTTACCAAATGGTTGCCTTGCCAAACATTGCGTCCAAACGATGGGTGTATGAGCAATACGATTCCATGGTTGGCACTGTCAATCGTTCAACCAATGGGGTTTCTGATGCCTCAGTGATCAACATCAAGGGGTCCAACCGAGCCCTTGCCATGACCGTCGATTGCAACAGCCGTTATGTGCATGCTGACCCTGAAGTGGGCACCATGATTGCGGTGAGTGAGTGTGCCAGAAACATCACCTGTTCAGGTGGCACGCCTTCTGCCATCACCAACTGTTTGAACTTTGGCAACCCCTACAACCCTGAGGTGTACTGGCAGTTTGTTGGCGCCATCAAAGGCATGAGTAAGGCTTGCCTGGCATTCAATACGCCTGTGACTGGTGGCAATGTGAGTTTTTACAATCAGACGGAAGTAGATGACAAGGTTGAGCCTGTGTTCCCGACACCCACCATTGCCATGATTGGTCTTATTGAAGATGTGAAGCATGTGACGACTTTGGCTTTCAAGGAGAAGGGCCATTTGATCTACATGCTTGGAACCAGCAGGGATGATATCAGTTCAAGCCAATACCTGGTTAAGCTTCATGGCGTGGAAGCGTCCCCAGCACCCTTTTTCAATCTCGACGAGGAAAAGGCTTTGCAGTCTCAATTGAACATGCTCATCAGGAAGGATGTCATTCAATCGGCACATGATGTCACGGAAGGTGGTTTGTTCATCACCCTGTTGGAGTCTGCCATGGACAATGACCTTGGGTTTGATATGACCACCGCCAGTGAGTTCCGCGAGGATGCTTACCTTTTTGGTGAAGCACAATCCAGAATTGTTGTCACCGTGTCAGAGGATGACGATGACGATTTCATCGATCTAATGATGATGAATGGCTTCCCCTTTGACTTGCTAGGTCATGTCACCAAAGGCGACATTCGCATTGATGAGGAAACATGGGGAGATGTGTCGGATTTCAAGGACATTTATGACAATGCCCTGGCGAAGCACCTTGATGTAGCTTGAACAGCAGCTTCCATCCTCCTTCTGTCCCTCCGTTTGGTTTAGGTGCTGACTTCTAGAATGTTACACTAGATATCTGAGTGGCGCAGGCTAAGACAAGACGCCTACAGCTAATTCAGCCCAGATAGATAAAAACACAAAAATCAAAACAGCAATAATTGCTACTTGATTGCGCTTTTTCGTAAACAGTCTTAAAACAACTTCAATAGCAAACGCGGCAACAAGCAATAGCAATCCAGCAATGATAAAGTCAGACCCTGTCCAATCGACCTGGTTAGAAAATGGCATTGCTATCAATGGGATTATTAGGAGCATGAGAGAGGAGAAAAGTATCCTTATGAATCTCATGTGATTCCTCAATTGAATAGGTTTAAAGCTGATTAAATATTGACCAATGAATCATCAGGTTGTCACTGCCTGATGTTGGCATCACATTGACTCAGAATGGCATCTGTGATGCGCTTCATCATGCCATCAACCTGCTTGTCTTTCATGGTCTTATTGACATCTTGAAAAGTCATTCGGATGCCATAAGACAATTTGCCTTTTGGAAGGTTTTCCCCTTGGTACACATCAAACAGATCGGTTGCGGTCAGCTGCGTGATTGACGTGCTATTCACAGCCTGTTGAATGTCACCAAATGACAGAGTGTCATCGACCACCAAGGCGAGGTCTCGTGTCAGGCTAGGGTGCTTGGGAACCGCCTGATAGGTGGGTTTTTGCTTCACTGCCAATGCCTGAATTGCGTCCCAATGACAAATGGCTACAACCACTTCTTGGTCGACATCTGCAGCCTGCATGGCATGGGGTGAAGCCCACCCGAGCTCAACCAAGGTTTGTCCTTTGCTTACATAGGTGATGCCATGAGACAGCAACCCTTCAGAACCTGAGAGGTCTTGTTGCTTGTGCTCAATACCTACCCTGCTAAGCAGGCCTTCTGTCACACCTTTGAGGCTTGCAAAAGGTGAAGGCTGATTCGTCATGGACCAATGCGGCCCTGGGTGATTGCCACAAAGCCAAATAGCCAATTGATCAGCTTCTTTGTAGCCCTTGTCGCTTTGCTGGTAAATACGTCCCCATTCAAATAGGGGCACATGCTGCTGCCGTCGTTTGATGTTGTAGCTGATCGCTTCCAGTCCACCCATGATCATGTGTGGCCGCATGACGCCTAGGTCCTTGCTGAGTGGGTTCAGTACATGGACAACTTTCTCGCTGTCAATACCTGGGTGGTCATTGGTCCAAGAGACCTTGGTGAGTGAATTGGTGAGAATCTCATGAAATCCTCTACCAACAAGGAACTCAGAAGCTACATGCTGGATGCGTTCTGACGTAACCTTTGCTTCTTGTGTCATTTGTGCCCGCATGCTTTTCGGGAATGGAATGGCATTGAACCCATAAATCCGAAGGATTTCCTCAGCCACATCTGCCTCCCGTGTAACGTCCCATCGGTAGGCTGGAATGCTGATGGTCCATAAATGACCCTTGCTTTCAAGGACATCGATGTCCAAGCTCTGTAAAATGCCTTGAATGTCCTTGTGATCAATGTCATGACCTATCAAACGGTTGATGGCTTGAATGTCAATGGTTATTTGACGGGGGTCAAAGCGTTTGTCTGCGATGACCTTGCCAGATAAGCCGGCGATGCTGGCTTCAGGGCAGGAAGCCTTGATCAGGGTCCACGCCAATTGCAAGGCTTGAATTCCTTTGCTGGGGTCAACGCCTCGCTCATAGCGGAACGATGCATCAGTGGACAGACCATGTCTCTTCGCTGCTTTGCGGATAACCACAGGGTCAAACCAAGCAGACTCAATGACGATGGATGTGCTGGAATCCTTCACGCCGCTTTTGTCGCCGCCATAGAGTCCAGCTAAAGCCAGTGCCTGTTTACTGTTGGCAATGACAAGGTCTTCTTGATGGAGCTTTCGCTCAATGCCGTCAAGGGTGGTTAGCACCTCTTGTTGTTTTGCTCGTCGAACCACAAGTTGTCCATCCATGGCTTGTGTGTCAAAAGCATGCAAGGGGTGACCCAATGTATGCATGCTGTAATTCGTTGCATCAACCAAGATATTCATTGACTTGATGCCTATGGCTTGCAATCGGCGTTGAAGCCACTCTGGCGAGGCAATATTTGTCACGCCATCAATCTGGAGCGCGTAATACCTCGGGCATGCAACCTCATCATCCAGCAAAACATCCATGTGCTTGCCAAGGGGTCCAATGTCTAAAAGGTCCAATGTTTTGACCTCATGCTGCCTGTTGCGATGCTTGAGCGATGCAGCAAGATCTCTGGCCACGCCCTCATGGCCCATGGCATCCATCCTGTTTGGCGTGAGGCCAATATTGAAAACCACGTCATCAGGAAGGTTGAGATGTTCTGCAAGACCCTGTCCAACCTTGGCGTCTTGATTGAGCACCATGATGCCATCATCCGCTTGACCCAGGCCTAATTCATCTGCACCACAGAGCATACCCATCGATGGTTCTCCGCGGATTTTGCCTTTTTTGATGGTCATGCCATCCTCAGACCCATCGGGGAATATTGTGCATCCAATGGTGGCCAGTGCCACCTTCTGGCCTACGGCTACATTGGGTGCGCCACAGACAATGGCAAGGGAATCATCCGATCCTGCATTCACCGTCACGCATCGCAAGCGATCTGCGTTGGGGTGTTGATCGACTGTCAAGACTTCAGCAATGACCACTCCGCGCAATCCGCCTTTGATGGCATCAACCACATGGCTGTTCTCTACCTCCAGACCGGTGTCGGTCAACAGATCAGATATCTCGTTGTCAGGAATGTCGGTGGCTATGAAGTCGCTGAGCCAGTCGCGTGAAATGAGCATGTCACAAATTTAATGAAATGAGCCGTCACTCAACCTATGCGTAGACACCAAAAAGCAAGGCGGCATAGATCGCAAAACGGAGGTACCTCACCAGGGCAACTTTAAGAAACCAACGCCACTTAAATCCCACGGCACCAGCAAGGGTGCAAACTGGTGGGAAAGGCAATGGCGTAAGTGCTGCCAGAAAAATCAACAGACCGCCAAATCGGCGAAGTTGATCCTTTTGCTTGGCCATTCGGTGATCAATCCAACGGTGAATTCGAGGGAATCGATGCAGGTGATAACCGATCAAATAGCTGACAACCCCACCCAAATACGATGCGGTAGCAAGTGAGAAAAGCGTTAGCCAGGGGTAGGGTGTTGATTTGGCCCAAATAATGAAGAGTTCTGGAGATATGACGCCAGTGATGACTTCTGAAAGGAATTGAAAGACAATGACAACGCCCCAGGAAAATTGTTCTGTAACGGATTCCGTCAAGGCACGAAAATCAAACACCCAAGTTTGAAGGGCGATGAAAAGCGCGATAAAAAGGGCAATCCCTATGCCTAATTTCTTCAAACCTTCAAGCAAAAACTGATAGCCACCCGTGATTTGGTAAAATCGATGCGTGAGTTCAATCGACTTCCAGAAGGGTCGAAACTTGGGGGGGTGAAATTGGGGTTTCATGGCGGTGGTAAAGGTGCGTCAAAAAACGTGCCTTAAGCGATGTCTCCCCATCCAATTCTGCCTTTTGCATAGGCTGTAAACACTTGCCTTAGCCCGGCATGCTCTGCTGCTTCGAGTCGTGGGTCTTGATCCATGATGTCACGGGCAACCTGACGGGCCCAGGTAAACAAGGGTTGATCTTCGCCCACCTTTGCCAATCGGTAATCCAGACTACCGCTCTGGCGTGTGCCCATTACCTCACCGGGCCCTCGCAATTTGAGATCGACATCTGCAATGACAAATCCATCATGGCTGCTGCACATGGTTTCAATGCGAACTTTCGCATGGTCACTCAATGCCTTTCCTGTCATCAATATGCAATAAGATTGGGCCGACCCTCGACCCACTCTGCCGCGCAGTTGGTGGAGTTGAGACAGGCCAAATTTCTCTGCATTTTCAATCACCATCACGCTGGCATTGGGCACATCAACACCCACCTCAATCACCGTTGTGGCAACCATGATATGGGTTTCGCCTTTCACAAAGCGGTCCATTTCAAGACTTTTGTCTGTTGATTTCATGCGGCCATGTACGATAGATATTTGGTAGTCTGGTCGAGGAAAATCTCTGCAAATACTGGCATACCCATCCATCAAATCCTTGTAGTCCAGGCTGTCACTTTCTTCAATCAGTGGGTACACAATGTAGGCTTGTCGACCCTGTGCAATGGCCTTTTTCAAGAAACCCCAGACTTTGAGTCGGCCGCTATCGGTGCGACGCAACGTTTCAATCGGTTTTCTTCCAGGAGGTAACTCATCAATGACTGAAAGGTCCAAGTCACCATAAAGGCTCATTGCCAGGGTTCGAGGGATGGGTGTGGCAGTCATGACAAGGATGTGCGGGGATGGCGTATTTTTCTCTCGAAGTGCAGCTCGTTGCGCCACGCCAAACCGGTGCTGCTCATCGATAATGGCTAACCCCAATTGCCTGAATTTGACAGGTTTTTCGATCAAGGCATGGGTTCCAACCAGTAAATGAATGCGCCCCCCAAGGATGCCTTCCAGGATCTTTTTTCTTTGCGCCCCTTTGATGCTGCCCGTTAGCAAGGCGACATTCAGCCCCATTTGATTGGCCCATTGACTGAGCCCTTGGTGGTGTTGCTGTGCCAATATCTCTGTTGGCGCCATCAGGCAACCTTGAAAACCATTGTCAATGGCAAGTAACAAGGCCATGAAGGCCACCAGGGTTTTGCCACTTCCGACATCGCCTTGAACCAATCGATTCATGTGCATGCCACTTGCCATGTCCATGCGGATTTCCTTCACCACACGTTTTTGTGCCCCTGTGAGCTCAAAGGGCAGTATTTCGTGGAAGAATTGGTTGAAATAGCTGCCTACATCACGAAAAACCCAGCCATTGCCCTTGGCTCGTATGGCTTGGCGTTTGACAGCGAAGATCAATTGGTCCAGAAGAACCTCCTCAAATGCCAAGCGTTCCCTTGCGTGAATCAAAGCTTGTTGGCTGGTGGGTTGGTGCATGCATTGGATGGCCTGCATGCGGTCAGGCCAGCCTTTTTTCTCTACCAAGGCTTGAGGAAGCCAATCTGTCAGTGATTCGGACCCGAGAAGGGTTTGTACAAGATTGGCAATGCCCTTGCTATGGAGTCCCATGCGCGAGAGTTTCTCTGAGCTAGGGTAAACGGGGTGAAGGCCAGCACTGGGCCTGTCCTTGAATCGGGCCACATCTTCCAAGTCGGGATGCGCCATATTCAGGCGCCCATTGAAGCTAGAGACCCGGCCATAAGCAATCACCATGGCGCCTGCTTTCAATGTTTTCTGGATGTAGTTGGCTCCTTTGAACCAGATCAGCTCAATTCGGCCATCGTCACTGACAAGCTGAGCAGTCAAACGACGGCGACTGCCAGCACCCGTGGCTTGAATGTCGGTGATGCGTCCCTTGACTTGGATTTCCGCCGGACCAGCCACGCAGGCTTCAGGCAAAAGCACCACCGATCGGTCCACGTACCGGAAGGGGTAGTGGCTGAGTAAGTCGCCGTAGCTTCTGATGCTCAGCTCACTGGCGAATGCCTTGGCTCGTTGAGGCCCAACGCCTTTGAGGTAAGTGATTGCAGTGTCTGTCCATTGAAAGGCCATCCTCAAAAATAGCCTAACTTCCCATGCCAATGAACAGTCATCGATACAACCCTTCAGAGGCCGGCATGATGCTCGGTGATGGTGCCTTGTTGGCATCGTTGTTCATCGGTATTGCCTATGTCATGTTTGGTGATTTGCAGGTGACGGATCCCCGGTATTATGACCATTATATCACGTTGTTTTGGTGGGCCATGATGCTCTGGTTGTCAATTTCTATGCTGCTTAAAACCCACCATTTACCCCTTGGTGTGGAGATTCGATCGGTTGTCACAAAATTTGGTCGCATGGCCTTGATATTGGGAGCCGCATTGGCAGCTATTGTGGTCTCTGTGAAAGGTGAATACTATTCAAGGGCCTTTTTGCTCATTTGGCTTGGTTCTTACCTTTTGATTGGCACCTTTTACCGATCCCTGTGGGTTAAAACCATGCGATCAAGGTTTCGTCAGGGCAAACATGTGCGCTTCATTGCTTTGGTGGGGGAGGGCAGCCAATGGCCTGGTTTGGTGGAACAACTCAGTCTGCATCCAGAGTATGGTTACCGCATTGCCTGTCAGGTCAAGTCCTTCCAGGATATCAGTCAGCAGGTGGACGAATACTGGGTGAGCCCTTTGCTTGCGACAGCCGGTCTTGCCATCGCAGACGAGCAGAGCAAGCGCTTGCGTGTGGTGCCTGATTTAGGATTTCTTGGTGCCCATCGAACCCGCATCATTCCTGTTGGCGATTACCCCATTGTTGAACTGAGGCCAGAGCCATTGACCGATGGTTTGTCAGCCTTTGCCAAACGTTTGGTTGACCTTTTGTTGGCCAGCCTGTCTTTGTTGTTGATTGCTTCCTGGCTGTTTCCGCTGATTGCCATAGCGATCAAGCTTGACAGCAAGGGTTCGGTGTTTTTCAAACAGCAGCGACATGGCCAGAAAGGTCAGAATTTCATGATATGGAAGTTCAGAACCATGCGTCAGTCGGCTGACACTTCCCCCCAAGGTGTGTCAGCTCAACAGCGTGTGACAGGGATTGGGCATTGGTTGCGGGTGAGTCACTTGGATGAATTGCCTCAGTTGTGGAATGTCCTCCTTGGTCACATGAGCTTGGTGGGCCCCAGACCACACATGTCATCTGATCACCACATGTACCAAGATGCCATTGCGTCCTACGGCATCAGACATTGGGTGAAACCTGGCATGACGGGCCTGGCTCAAGCCAGAGGTCTCAAAGGGGAAGTCGATAAGTCTGGAATGACAGAGCGCATTCGCGCAGACATTTACTACGTTGAAAATTGGTCCATGCTGCTTGACCTCAAAGTTCTTGTTGCAACGGTATTTCGCCTGAAGACCTGGGTGTGATTAAAGCCTTAAACCCAACTTGAGTTGCCCGGTGAACCATGGAAATTGTTCACGCGTGCTAGGCTGATCTGAACCCCTTATTGATGCTAGCATCCAGTCATGCCACCCGAGGCCAAATTGGGCACTGACCATGAACAGACCGGCATCCAATCGCTTACCTAAGGCAAGGCTTGTCACAGAGCCACCGCCGACATCAACCAGGCCTGCAAGGCCTGTGGATGCGTCCAGGTACCAATTGGCGATCACTTCCGATAAAAGTAACGAGTTAGGTACAGCTATTGAGGGGAGGGTTTTCCTGACTCCCAGACCAACATGCACGAGGCCTACATTGACATGCACTGACAGGTCCTCTTGCGTAAAGTGTTCTATCTCGAAACCCATGAGGCTTGGCCATCCCATTTCTCCATGGAGGTAGGTTTGTGATTGGACGGCAAAGGTGACAAGCAATGAAGCTAAGGTGATGAGGCTTTTCATGTAATTTTTGATAACTTGGTGCCAAACCTAACTAAATTATCAATAAAATCCCAAAGTATCATTAAATCCAAAACATCATGAAAAAAATACTAGTAATCTTAGCCCTGATGCCACTGGCACTAGTTGCTCAAACAAAAAAAAGCGGAACTGTGTACTCAAGCCATCCAGCTTTAGATGCAGTGAATGCAATGAACAAAGCCTTCGCAGATGGTGACGTGGAATCATACGCTAGCTACTTATCAGAAGATTTGAAAGTTTGGAACAATGGAGAATCCCATGATCGTGATAGAGACATAGAAATCGTCACTTGGTGGAGCGAGAACTTCTCAGTTAGCTGGGAACGCATGCCAGAGGCAAAAGCTGATGTAATCAAATACAAAGGAGATAAAAAAGGTGTTTGGGTCTTCGATTGGAGCATTCTCACGGCAGTCAACAACATCTCTGGAGATACCGTTAAAGGGACCTTTCATGATGAGTACTTTGTGACACCTGAGAACAAAATTATTACATGGATCTCATACTATGATCCAGAATCTTTCAGGGCTCAAATCCAAAATTCATTTGGCGTACACGTCAATGGAGCAGTTTACGACGAGCACCCACTCATCGACAAGGTCGAGTCATTAGCGAAAGCCTATGAAGCAGGTAATATCAGTGAAATGACATCCTATTTTTCTGAAGATGCTAGATTCTTTCGAGGTGGAAGAGACATTGATCCCGATGAAAAGGTCATCAGTCTTGAAGATCGGAAGACCCAATGGGGAGAGTCAATAACAAAAAACGTCAAAAGAACCATGGAAGAATATGGTTACCCTGACGCCATTCGCTATGAAAAAGGTGATGGCGGTTGGGAAGTCCTTTCTTGGTGGTACCATGTGGGAACTGATGAGGCTGGCGTCGAGACTCGCGAATTCATCCACTTGAGCCATTCATTCAATGAAGCTGGAAAAATCACAAGAGAAGTCCTTTGGATTAAGTAATCTAAACCAACAGCAATAAACTCAAGAGCTCTGCAAGTGTGGAGCTCTTTTGTTTTTTCACCTATCTACAATCCCCAATTGGAATCGGCAAACATGAACAGTAGATTTTCAGTGACCTAATTTTGGAAACTTAGTAGGGGGATTACTTGTTGAGGTTCTGAAACAACACAGCGTAATCATCAATGACAGCTGACCATTGGTAGGAGATAAGTTGGCTGCTGTAATCGGTTTGTGGACTTTTGCTCTTGGTATAGAGTGAATGGAGAAATGTCTCAGTATTGAAAAATGAACCATTGACCCCCAGAACATGCCGGTTGAAGGGGTTGTCATGAGCCGCAATGGGGCATCCTGCTGCCATGGCTTGAAGAAGGCCAGGGTTGGTTCCGCCAGCTGAATGGCCATGCACATACAGGCGACAACCCTGTCTGAGGGATTGTGTCACTTCGGAGTCATAGGTAGCATCGATAGGTAGGAAATGGGGGTGGTCTTGGTAGGCTTTTTTCATTTGTTTTCCATGCCTTGTCGTCCAGTTGCCCACCACAGCAACATGGCAATCAGGGAGCAAGGCTTGCAATGCCATGTCAAGGTTGTTTTCGGGTTCAATTCGGCATAAAATCAAGGCGTAATCGCCAGCCTTGAGGTGCAGGTCTTTGAGGATGGCTTCCGCTTTTTTGTCATCAACCCTTGACACGGCATGGACACCGTAGGCAATTTCCTCAATCCTTGTGGGGTAGCCTTTGATGTGCTCGCTGATGCCAGGGTTGTCTGACACCATCACGCTTGCCCGATGGGCAGCCCATTGCTCAGCTTTGCGCAAGTAGGCCTGTGTCAGTGGCCGGTATTTGCCACGCATCCATTCCAGGCCATCCATGTGAACGGCTAAGGGAATCTTTCCCGCCAGGGGCAGCAGTGGTGCACTGGTTGTGGTGCCAAGTGTGAGGTGTGCATCGGGTTGCGTTCTGGCAATGTGCCTGAGGCTGATGGCGTCATAGATGAATTGAGCAACGGACCCAATCAAGGGTTCAGGGTCCCAATGCACACGTCGATCAATGCCAGGGTAGGCCCATTGTTTCACAGGGTGCGCAGAGGACGTGCTCACCAGGACCCGAAATCCCTTGTCTGCAAGCCCTTTTGCCACGTGCTCAACCATTTCTTCATAGCCGCCATGTCGGTTGGGAAGCCCCCGTGATCCAGAAATCGCCACAAAAGGCTGGCAATGTTTAACGATGCCTTCCAGTTGGGAAGCAGATTTGAGCCATTGGTAGTTGCTGGCATCAAAGGGTTTTTTGCTTGAGAAATCAGCCTGACTGAATGCTGCTGCGATGCCTTCAGCCTCAGGATTGCAAAGCGCCACATAGGGTTCAAGTTCCTTGGCAGATTCTGCGTTGTTGGATAAGATGACCTTGCAGCCCTTGGCCAAGGCTTCAATGGCAACCAACCCAAATGTCTCAAACAGGGAGGGTATGATGACCCCTTCTGCCTGGCTTAACGCCTCGGAAACATCCCTGGCTGTGCCAGCGCTTAGCCATTGAATTTTTGCGCCATGATGCTTGGCTTGGTCGATAGCCTGTCTGAATGCCTTGCTGTGTTTGCTGTGGTTGGGCGCTTGATCTCCCATGAAGGTAAGCAATGCTTCAGATCCCCTTTGTGCCAAATGGCCCCAGGCTTTTGCAGCTTCGACTTGGTTTTTGATGCCTTCAATGCGTCCAATAACCAACCAGCCTTTGCGTTGTTTTGTGAGCTGTTGTCCCTGTTCAGAGTGTAATTGCTCCAGTCCGGGCGACATCACATGCACGGTGGGCCCTAGGTTGAAGGCTTTTCTCACGCGCTTCTGTTCTGTGGATGTAGTGCAAAGGATGGCATCTGCAGCCCATGCGACACGATGCAGGGCTTGGTGCCATCGCAAGGTTGACAAGGGTGGCCAGTTGTCCCTGCCTTGCCCTGCGCGAAAGCAGGTTTTGAGCCATTCCAAGATGCCAGATGGCAACAGGGACCAAAAGGCTGCTCGTTGCTTTTCATAGGCTCCGTAGTCAATCCAGATGCTGGCGATGACCCATGTTAGCTTGGGATGCCCTTGCCTGACACGAAGGCAGGCCATTTGATCAGCCAGTCGGCCGAGGTTGAATGTGTACAGGACCTCAATGCTGTGCTGTGCAATCATTGATGGCAGAAGTGCAGCATCTGTGCATAAATGGACCTCGTGCTTCAGTTGAGTTAGGGCAGTGAGGCTTTGCTCTACTTGGACTGTGTCACCACCGCGTTGGGTCAAAAGACTCTTGCGAGCAAACAATAACACCTTCATGGGAATAAATGTACTGCCTCTGGTCGTACCTTTATCACCTAAATCACGGATCATGGCTATACCTAAATTTCTTGTTGGCGACAACACCGATCACCCTGAAAGCGTTTTCATTATTCATACGGAGTTTCCCCGTTTTGTGATGGATCTAGATACGGATGAGATTGAATGGTTAGACGACGTTGCTGGTGAAGATCAAGGCGATCTCACCGATGAGATGGCCACCCTATTGGTTGAGGCCAATGCGTTCTATGAGCATGAAGTGGAACACTACGAAAATTTAGATTGAGACTGTTGAGCCGCCTGCAATGGCGGGAGAACATTCCCCTTGCTTTGCCCGTAGTTTTCGGGCAAATTGGTCACATTGCTGCCAGCGTGGCGGATTCCATCATGGTCGGTCGATTGGGTGTGATTCCTCTGGCTGCCGTATCCTATGGTTCTAGCATTGCATCGGTCCCCTTTGTTTTTGGTATTGGTCTGGCTTATGGATTGACCCCTTTTGTGGCCAATGCAGTCGGGCAAAATCGCCACGGTAAAGGCGTTCGCCTGCTCAAGCATTCGGGCATCGTGAACCTGGTGACAGCCATTGTGATGATTTTGGCTGTCTGGCTTATCCACATGGTGGCATCTCAAACAGGTCAAGACGCTGAGATGCTCATCCTGGCAGAGAAATACCTCTACATCTACATGCTTTCGTTCATTCCCTTCATGGCCTTCCTGGCCGCTAAACAGTATATGGAAGGTTTAGGAGACACAAAAACCCCCATGCGAATCAGTTTATGGGGCAATGCATTGAACATTGTACTCAATGCCTTGTTGATCTTTGGTTTGTTAGGATTCCCGGCTATGGGCATTATGGGTGCTGCAGGTGCTACGGTGATCGCGCGCATGGTGATGGCTGTTTGGATCTGGCGACACATGTTTGTTTCAGGCAAGGTCACCGCACCTCAATGGGCAGCAGCAGTCTACCAAAAGCACCTGGTGGGTGGCCTACTCAACGTAGGTATCCCTTCTGGCTTGCAATACATTTTTGAGGTGAGCGCATTTTCAATTTCAGCCATCATCATTGGAACCTATGGTGCCATACCTCTGGCAGCGCACCAGGTGGCTATTTCATTGGCCTCTATTTCTTACATGGCCGCAACAGGTTTGGGTGCTTCAGCCACCATCCGTGTGGCACAACTCATTGGCCAGCGCAAGCCCGCAAAGGCCAGGGAAGCTGCTACAAGCTTATTCCTGTTGACCTCACTCTTCATGGTCTTTACCGGGTTGGTCTTCTTCTTTGGAAGGCATATTATGCCTTACGCCTACACGGATGTTGCGCTTGTTGCACAGTCTGCTGCTGCACTCTTGGTGGTAGCAACGATATTCCAATTGTCGGATGGCGTACAAGCTGCCGCATTAGGCGCCCTTCGTGGAGCTAAGGATGTTCGTGTGCCTACATTGATATCTTTCCTGTCCTATTACGTGGTTGCCCTTCCTTTGGAATGGTACCTGGGAACCGTCTTAGGGTACGGTGCTGTCGGCGTATGGGCTGCGCTTGCTGTCGGGCTGACGTTGTCTGCCGTGTTGCTGACCCAGCGCTTTTATAAGGTGGTGAGCTAGAATTAGCCGTCCAGCGGCAATCAATGATAGGTGATAGTGCTAAGCGTACTGTATAGCTTCACCTCCCGTGACGGGATTGCTGCCAAGGATGTAAAGGCGCTCAACCACGTTTCTCAATTGACGAACATTGCCGGTCCAGTCCATGTTGCTTAGATGCTTCATTGCTGCCTTGCTAAAAGTTTTAGGGACCATGCCTTGGTTAACCAATTGCTGAGAGAAATGGTCAATCAATAAGTGGATGTCGTCTCGTCGGTCATTCAGTGACGGAACTTCAACCACAATAACGCTCAATCGGTGGTAAAGATCTTCTCGGAAACGGCCCGCAGCAATGTCATCAATGATGTTTCGGTTCGTGGCAGCAATGACCCTCACGTTGACTGAAATGCGTTTGCCAGAACCCACAGGGGTGATGACAGACTCTTGCAATGCCCGCAAAACCTTTGCTTGTGCCGCCAGGCTCATGTCACCAATCTCGTCAAGAAAGAGGGTGCCACCATCAGCCAGCTCAAATTGGCCCTTTCTGTCTTTGATGGCAGAAGTGAATGCGCCTTTTGCATGGCCAAAAAGCTCTGACTCAATCAGCTCTGAAGGAATGGCAGCACAGTTCACCTCAATGAAAGGCTGTTTGCTTCGTGCACTCAATTGATGCAATTGGTTGGCAACAATCTCCTTGCCACTGCCATTGGGTCCTGTAATCAACACCCGGGCATCAGTTGACGCAACCTTTTCAATCACCTTTCGAATATGTTCAAGCGCTTTGGACTCACCAACCATGGCAAACCGCTTGTCTACCTTTTTTCGGAGGCGTTGATTCTCTTGAATCAATAGCTTGCGATCCAAAGCCTGTCGGATGGTCAGCAAAAGACGATTCAAATCGGGTGGCTTAGAGATGTAGTCAAAAGCACCCATTTTGATGCAGCTAACAGCCGCATCCAGATCCGCATGACCTGAAATCATGATGAATGGGGTGTCACCATAGTTGGACATGGCATATTTCAGGACCTCAATGCCATCCTTTTTAGGCATCTTGATGTCACAAAGCACCAAGTCATAAGTGTGTTCCTGGAGTATTTGCTCAGCCACCTCTCCATCTTCAGCCATGTCAATGGTGAAGGACTTGTCCTCGTTGATGAGGATGTTTTTCAACACATTGCGGATGGCTTTTTCGTCTTCTACAATAAGGATGCGTGCCATGGGCTATCGGGTGTTGTTAAGTCAGACCAAACACCTTCCTTCAATGCGTAGGCACTGAGATGGATGTCCTTGACTTGGAGTTGGTTGATCAAGGTAAGGATTTGCAAGGCTGCAACCTGTAAGGTGTCCACCCGGGATCGATCCATCCCAGGCATCAAAAGTCGTTCCACTCGGCTGCTTGCGATCAAGTCCTTAAGCAAATTGATGAATGCCTGCCGATTCATTGCAGCATGCTTGTCTTTGGATTTGAATTTTTTCAAGCCTAATCGCTTGGCCAATACCTGGTAAATGGCGTCAAATGAACCCGAAGAGCCAATCATGACTGTGGGGTTCCAGCGTTTGCAGTTATCCAACAAGCCCGATAGGGTCAAAGTGACATCCTGGGTCATGGCCTGAATATCTTTAGAAGTCATCGGGTCAGCTGGCTGATGGGACTCAAGCAATCGAATGACCCCCAATGGGTAGGAGTTGGCAAACACCACATCCGTTTGATCCATGACAATGCATTCGGTACTGCCGCCACCAATGTCAACGATCAGCCGGGGTTCAGACAAGTGAGGTAGGGCCTGAGCAACACCTCTGGCAATGAAATCTGCTTCTTTTTCACCGGAGATGACATGGACATCAATGCCCGTGGCTTGCTTAATGGCCTGTGCGACAGATTGCCCATTGGCAGCACTGCGAAAAGCAGATGTGGCAAAGGCATAAGCCTTGCTCGCCTTGTGTGATTTTGCGGTAAGCATGTGAGTCTTGATCGCATCAATGCCTCTGGCAATGGCATCGTCAGTGATGTGCCCAGTTTGCATACTACCCTTGCCTAGTTTCACAGATATTTTCCCCCGATGAATGATGGCTCCATCCACCGAACGAACCATGAGGTTGAAGGTGTTAGTGCCTAGGTCAAAGATGGCTATTGCTCCCCCGTCTGCTTGATCCATACATCGAGTTGTGGGAAGGCGATGGTGATGTCAGCCTTGTTGAATGCCTCATTGATGGCGTGACGCAGGTCAGATTTGATGAACTCAATTTTAAAAAGCTCCGTGCTGTAAAAATGGCACCGAAACACAAGCGAAGAATCACCAAAATCTCTGAATTGCACACTAGGCTTAGGGTTTTTTGACACCAATTTGTGCTGGTTCATGCAATCGGAAAGCAGGCGTTCAACTTCTCTGGTGTCGCTGCCGTATTTCACCCCCACATCGACGTTGAACCGTGTGCTGGTTTTTTGGTGGGTCCAGTTAATGAAGCCCTGGTTGGTGAGCTTAGAGTTGGGGATAATAACAGAAATCTGATCCCTGGTCCACACCTTGGTTGTCCGAAGAGAAATCTCAGACACTTTGCCTACCAGACCGTCAGATTCAATGATGTCACCAACGGTGACAGTGCGTTCAGTCAACAAAATGATACCGGATACAAAATCCTTGAATGTTTCTTGCATACCAAGGCCAAGGCCAACAAACAAGGCCGTAGATGACGCAAGCAGCACGGTGATAGGGGCACCGATGACATCCATGATGTAAAGGAGGGCAATGACCCATACAAAGTATTGAGCGATCTTCTTCAAAGCAAAAGCTGAGGATCGATTAATGCGGTTACTTTTGATTGCCTTGTTGAAAATTCGCGTGAAGGTCCGATTGAGTATTCGGGCAATCAAAAGCACCACAATGACTTTGATCATAGTGAACATTGTTAAGCGAACAATGCCGCTTTCAAAAAGGACGAGGTTTTGTAAATCGTTGAGTGTCATTGCATCAAGGTTTCATTCGAATCCAACGCCAAAGGTCGCGGTAAGTGACCTTTTTGCCAAATGTTAAAATACCAATGCGGTAAATACGTCCAGCCAACCAAGTGGTGAACAGGAAGCCTAGGACCAACAAGGTCATGCTCAAGGCCATTTCCCACATGGGCACACCAAAGGGCAGTCGCATCATCATTGAGACCGGTGATGTGAAGGGGATTATGGATAGCCAAAAACTCAAATCGCTGCCGGGTTCTTGCATGATTCGGGTAGCCAGGATAAAGCTCAAAATCATTGGCATGGTTAGGGGTAACATGAATTGCTGGGTGTCAGTTTCAGAATCCACGGCAGCACCCACGGCGGCAAACAACGCACCATACATCAAGTAGCCGCCAATGAAATAAAACACAAAGCATGCAAGAATCAAGGGCAGGTTCAAGGCTTGAATGGTTCCAAAAGCCAGTGACATGGTGCTAGGGTCTATGGCCTCTGCTCCCATCATTTCTGGATCAACCCCAGCTAGGTCAGGGCTGAGAATGCCTGAAGCTGCGGCGGCAATCATGAATATGGAGGTCAGTAGGATCCAAATAAAGAACTGCAGCATGCCAACCGATGCAATACCAATGATCTTACCCATCATCAATTGCATAGGCTTGATGGAAGAAATGATCACTTCTACGATGCGACTGGTTTTCTCTTCAATCACCCCGCGCATGATTTGGGTGGCATACAAGAAAATGAACATGTAAATCATGAAGGTGGAGGCAAAGCCAATCACCATTTTTATTTCCAAATCGCTGGACTCCGTAGCAAACCCTTGCTGACCTTCCTCACCCAAGCCATCTGTCTGGCTGATTTCCAACATGTCGATGTTTACCTCTGTCTGTGCGCTAGCAACCACAGAAGGGTCAACGCCCAGCAAGGTCAGTTTCTCACTTGTGGCCGCTTTTTGTAAAAACCGCTCAATGCTTCGCCGGGCTGACATATTCAGGTCTCCCTTGTTGTAGAGCACGGCGTTGTTGAGAATGAACTGCGGGTTGCCAGTTTCTGACGGTGGCAAATAAAGCAAGCCGTCATGTGCGTCGGATTCCATGGAAAGGTTCAAAGCCGCCTCCAAATTGTGCTTTTCGGGATCCAATTGGTCCATGGTGACATCGCCAATTTGGCCTTCATTGGCTAGGAGGTAACTGTTGTCTAGAACCAAGATGTGCCATGTGCGCTCTGCGCTTTCTTCCAGCAAAACGGGGACAACCATCAATGCAGCAAAGAAGATGGGCCCCAAAATGGTCATCACCAAAAAGGACTTTTTTCTAACCCTCGTGAGGAATTCACGTCGGGCTACGAGGAGGAATGCATTCATGATTGGCTGGGGCTTACGGCTTGAACAAAGATGTCATGGATGGATGGAATGACTTCCTCGATGGACATGATTTTGCATTGTTGATTGAGGGACTCAATCAAGGCATTGGCATGGCTGTCATTGATCTTGAACATTTGGCGGTACAGGCCAGAACGCAGCATGTCGGAATTGGTTGCAGTCACGCCTTCAATGGCTTGAAAAGCGATGGGTTTATCTGCGCGATAGGTTAATCGGTAGCTGCCATTGCGATGGCGGTCCTTCACCTCATGGATGTTGCCTTCCAAGACCTTTTTCCCTTGGTCAATCAACACGATGTCGGTGCAAAGTTCCTCAACAGATTCCATGCGATGCGTAGAAAAAATGATGGTTGCACCTTCGCGATTCAAGCGAAGCATTTCCTCTTGAATGAGTTGCGCATTCACGGGGTCAAACCCGCTGAAGGGCTCGTCAAAAATGAGCAATTTAGGCTCATGAAGGACGGTGGTGATGAACTGGATTTTTTGTGCCATGCCCTTGGACAGCTCCTCGATTTTCTTATCCCACCAAGAGGTCATATCCCAGCGGACGAACCAATCTTTCAATCGGGATTTTGCCAGGTCATGCGGCATGCCTTTGAGTTGAGCCAGGTAGAGCGCTTGCTCACCCACTTTCATTGTCTTGTAAAGTCCGCGCTCTTCAGGCAGGTAGCCTACTTGGCGGATGTCATCAGGCTTGAGATCCTTGCCAAATAGCTTCACCTGGCCGTGATCTTGTTCAATAATCTGGTTGATGATGCGGATCAAGGTTGTTTTGCCTGCTCCGTTAGGCCCTAGAAGGCCAAACATTGAACCTTCAGGGATGGTGAGGTTGAGATTGTCCAAGGCTTTGTGATCACCGTATTGCTTGCTGAGGTTGACGATGTCAAGGGCTGGTTTCATGACGGCAAAGGTAGGTTGCTAGGGCTTAATTGTTTGAGAAGATCCATGGCTTCAGTCATGGTGTCAACGGCTTCAACCACCAAAGTGATGCGGCCATTTTTCTGCTTCATCCTGAATCTGCTAGGGTTGCGTTGCAGAGCGTCCAAGAAGGGCATGAGTACCTTTTGAGGGGGGGCTTTATCTGGATCTGCTGGGAAGTAGGCCAGCATTTTCTTGCCCTTCAACACCAATTTCTCTAAGCCCATTGCTTCGCCCATCCACCGGAGCTTCATGGAGTCTATCAAGTCAACGGCTTCGGTCGGCAATTGCCCAAACCGATCAACCAAACCATCAGAAAATGCCCGAAGGTCATCCTCAAGGGTCACTTGATTCAGTGCCTTGTATATGCTGAGTCGTTCCTCTACATCATTGATGTAATCGCTGGGTAACCGCAAGGCCATATCGGTGTCCAGCTGGCAATCTCTGCTTTGGCTTTCCCATCCCCCTTTGACATTGGCATACAAGGATTTGAATTCCTTGGTTTTGAGATCTTCCACGGCTTCAGCTAGCAATTTCTGGTAGGTGGCAAAGCCTAGGTCGTTGATGAAGCCACTTTGTTCAGCACCCAGCAAATCCCCTGCACCGCGTATCTCCAAATCCTGCATGGCAATCTTGAACCCTGACCCTAAGTCAGAAAACTGCTCAAGGGCTTGCAATCGTTTGCGGGATTCATCAGGGAGTCCACTCATAGGCGGGGCCATGAGGTAGCAAAAAGCTTTTTTGTTGGACCGGCCAACCCGTCCCCGAATCTGATGCAAGTCACTCAGGCCAAACATGTGTGCGTTGTTGATGAATATCGTGTTGGCATTAGGTACATCCAGGCCACTTTCTATAATGGTTGTGCTGACTAGGATGTCGTAGGTGCCCGCCATGAAATCCAAGAGGATGGTCTCTAGTTCAGTGCCCTTCATTTGTCCATGGCCAATGGCAATGTTTGCATCGGGGAGCAATCGCTGAAGCATGCCCGCAACTTCTTGGATATTCTGTATTCGGTTGTTGATGAAGAAGACTTGCCCACCACGTGACAGCTCGTATTGGATGCCATCCCTGATCAACGATTCTTGGAAGCCAACGACTTGCGTATCGATGGGTTGCCGATTGGCTGGAGGGGTTTTCATGACCGACAAATCTCTGGCTGCCATCAAGGAAAATTGCATGGTTCTTGGAATGGGGGTCGCAGTCAGGGTTAGTGTGTCCACGTTGACTTTGAGGGTCTTGAGCTTGTCCTTGATGTTGACACCAAATTTCTGCTCTTCATCCACAATCAAAAGCCCTAAGTCCTTGAAATGGACATCCTTGCTAACCAATTTATGGGTGCCAATTAAAATATCCACCTTGCCCATTGTCAGGTCAGCGAGAATGCGCTTGACGTCTTTGCTGCTTCGTGTCCGATTGAGGTATTCCACACGGACAGGGAACTGAGCCAAGCGTTTGGTGAAGGTGTTGTAGTGCTGGAAAGCCAGCAAGGTGGTTGGCACCAAGATGGCCACCTGCTTGCCATCAGTCACTGCTTTGAATGCTGCCCTGACGGCTAATTCAGTTTTGCCAAACCCCACATCGCCGCAAATCAATCGATCCATTGGGATGGGGTTCTCCATGTCAGATTTGATGTCAGCCGTTGCTTTTTCTTGATCAGGGGTGTCTTCAAACATGAAGGATGCCTCCAGTTCATGTTGCAGGTAGCTGTCTGGGGAGAAACTGAACCCCTTCGCTTCCTTTCGCTTGGCATAGAGAACAATCAGGTCATAGGCCATTTGCTTGACCCGGGTTTTGGTTTTTTTCTTGAGCTTCTGCCAGGCCGGTGACCCTAGCTTATGAAGCTTGGGCTCAAGGCCTTCTTTGGTTCTGAATTTTGAAATTTTATGCAAGCTGTGAATGCTCACATAAAGCAAGTCCCGGTCCTGGTACACCAGCTTGATGGCTTCTTGCATGTGACCGCCCACTTCGATGGTCTGTAAACCGCCAAATTTGCCGACACCGTGGTCAACATGAGCTACGAAATCCCCCACTTTCAAGGCATTGAGATCCTTCAATGTGATGGCTTCATCCTGATTTTTTCGCTTGTTCAGGATGAATCGCTGATGGCGTTCAAAGATTTGGTGGTCGCTGTACACCACCAAGTCATGGTCTTCCCACCCGCGATGCAAAGAGCCCTCCAGCCATTCAATCTCAAGGTCTTTCTCGCAGATGTCCTGAAAAATGGCCTCCAGTCGCTTGCGTTGACTGCCTTTGTCATGCATCATGATGGCATGTGATCCGGCCTGTCGATGCCCCTCCAAGGTGCTGGCCAATAAATTGAAATTTTTATTGAATGCCGGCTGCATTTGCAAGCCTAAGGCACCATCACCCTGAGCCTTTGATACAGCCAGTCCCTTGGTAGTAAGGCTGCCAGCAAAGCTATCAGCATTGAGGTACAGTTCATGGGGTTCAGCATGTTGCACCAGGGAATCCAGACCGAGGTAAGCCTCTTCTGCCATCTGGTACACCTTGTCAATCACTGTTGAGGTCATCGAAATGTCACCTACCCACAGCAAGCAGTTGCTTCCGGCGTGATCCCAAAGGCTTTCTCTTTGGGTGATTTGCTTGTCCTCTACATTGGCCACCAATTGCATGCTTTTCACGGCTTGGATGCTCAGCTGGCTGTCTACCGCAAAGGTTCGCAGGGAATCGACCTCATCGTCAAAGAATTCAATGCGATGGGGGTCATTTGATGCATAAGAAAAGACATCAACAATGCCTCCGCGAACAGCAAATTGCCCCGGTTCTGTTACAAAATCTACACGTTGGAAGTTCATGGCAAACAGTGATTCATTGAGCAAGTCTAGCCCAATATTCTCCCCACGAGTGATACGCAAACTCTGCCCTTTCAGGGTGGATTTGGTGATGACCTTTTCGCAAATGGCCTCAGGGTAGGTGATGACAATGAAGGGTTTGCTGTGCTGAAATTGTTGCAAAACCGCAGCGCGGCGTCCAATGTTGGCATTGTCAACCTGGTCAAGTTCTGCATAGGGACGCCGATAAGAGTCAGGAAAGAAGGCTACCTGTCTTGTGCCGAGCAACTTTTCCAAGTCATTGAAGGCGTAGGCTGCCTCTTCTTTGTTGCGAAGGACATGGATGATTTTTCGTTTGCTGACTTGCAGGGCTACGGCCGCTGCAACGGCATCAAACGAACCTCTGCTACCAACCAATGGAGCGACATCACCAGGCTTGAGCTTCGTCCAATGATTGACCCAAGAAAGAACCCTTGGATCGTTGATGTAGCGTTGGAGCAGCTGCGCTGTGGTCACGAACGATCCGCGCTGTGAATGAATGATTCAGCCTCAAGGACCATCGCAGTGGATCCCACAAAGTAGGCCACGCGCTGATGAAGCTCCTCAGGCTTGATGTCCATGATGCGTTGGTAGCCATCAGTGGCTCGGCCACCGGCTTGCTCGGTAATGAAGGCAAGGGGGTTGCATTCATACAGCAGGCGCAACTTGCCTTTAGGGCTTTTGGTTCCCGTAGGGTAAAGGTAAATGCCCCCTTTGAGCAAATTGCGATGCAAATCACTGACCAGAGAGCCAATGTAGCGAGAGGTGTATGGGCGACCAGAAGGCTCATCGAGTTCCTGGCAATATTTGATGTAACGCTTCACGCCTTCGGGGAAATGCACGTAGTTGCCTTCGTTGACGGAATAGATGCTGCCATTTTCTGGCACCTGAATCAAAGGGTGTGACAAGCAGAAGGTTCCAATGCTTGGGTCCAAGGTGAAGCCGTTCACCCCGTTGCCGGTTGTGAAAACCAACATCGTACTAGAGCCGTAAATCACATAACCTGCAGCCACTTGTTTGTTGCCAGGTTGCAGGAAGTCTTCCAGTTGCACAGGTTTGCCTAAGGGGCTAACCCGTTGGTAAATGCTGAAAATGGTACCTACAGAGACATTGACATCAACGTTGGAGCTGCCATCCAAGGGGTCCATCAACACCACATACTTGCTGTTGTTGTGTATGTCATCGTCAAAGGCGATAAAATCCTCCAGTTCTTCACTGCCAACGCCGCAGACTTCACCCATGCTTTTGAATGACTTCAAAAAGGTGTCATTCGCATAGATATCCATCTTCATTTGATGCTCACCTTGAACATTTTCTGATCCTGCATCGCCAAGAATATCAACCAATCCAGCTTTGTTGATTGTTCGATGTACCACCTTCGCTGCCAGTCGAATAGATGATAGAACTTGTGTCAGTCCACCATTGGCTTGCGGAAAGGCTTTTTGAGTTTCCACCAGGAATTCACCCATGGTGGCCGTGCGTTGTGAGGTCATGTTGCTTATGTCAGGGTTGCATCAAAGATAGGGTCTTATCGGAATGAAAATGGGTTGTTGTGTCGCACATATTCACAGGCTTTTTACAGGGCTATCATTCCCCCCTTACGTGGTAAATTGCAAGCATATCATGAGCCATTGGTCACTTTTTAAATTTGGTGGTGCATCCGTGAAGGATGCAGACGGTTTCCGCAATGCCGTTCGCCTGATTCAGGCTTATGGCCAGCGCGATCAGATCGTGGTCTTATCTGCCATGGGCAAAACAACCAACACTCTGGAGAGCTACCTCGATGCGCGTGATCAGGGTGATATCCGAGCCTCAGAGACGCTACTCAAGGACCTCGCGATGGCGCATGAGGATTGCTTGAAGGATCTAGGGATTTTGGATGACACGCTGATTGCTGAGCTCAAGGCCATTTGGCAGGGTTTGCGTGCTGTCAAAGTGGAGTGGTCCTATGGCGAACGTTATGATGCCACGGTGTCTGCAGGCGAATTGGCCTCAACTAAAATCATGGCAGCAGCCCTTGAACACGCTGGCTTGCCTTGCCATTGGCAAGATGTCAGGTCATGGATTCAGACCGACGGTAGGCACCGACGAGCCACAGTGAACTGGGCAACAACCCAAGCAGCCATTCATCAAGGATTGCAATCAGGTCTCTATGTCACGCAGGGTTTCATTGCGGGTGGACCCGACGGGCAAACCACCACGTTGGGGCGTGAAGGTTCCGATTACAGTGCGGCCATCATCGCCCATTGTCTCAAGGCAAAGACCTTGACCATTTGGAAAGATGTGCAAGGTGTCATGAGTGGTGACCCACAGCTTATTGATGATGTCACCTTGTTGAGTCAAATCCCTTACCAGGAAGCCATTGAATTGGCTTTTTACGGCGCATCAGTCATTCACCCAAAGACCATTCAGCCGATACAGCGCAATGGCAGTCAGCTGCATGTGCGGTCCTTCAAAGACCCAGAGCAACCCCATACGGTGATCGGTGATTTTAAAAAATTGAAGCCTGAAGTTCCCTGTTGGATTGAAGAGTCGGACCAGGTATTGATTGAAGTCAGCACCGATGACCTGAGCTTTTTGCAAGAAGAGCACTTGGCGCAGGTTTACCGAGTCTTTGCCGATTCAGGCGTCATGGTCAACCTGGCTCAGCATGCGGCTGTCAGTTCCCTATTTTGTGTGCGTTCTGACCGTGTGGCCATACCTGAGGCCTTTGAAGCATTGGATCAATCCTTCAATCTGACCATAGAGGAAGGCTTGGTCTTGACCACGGTCCGACGCCCTGATGAGGATGCTCACATGTGGTTGGCTGAGCGCGGTGAGGTGTTGTTGGAGCAGCACCACGGCGATGTGACGCAGGTCTTATTGCGACCATCTTGAAGTCCAAGCATTACCAACTGATAACCCCTGCATCTTTGCGCCAAATGATGGGCTTAAGCCCATGGTGGCACCCTGTGTTGTGGTTGCTTTTTCATGGGTTGAGATGGCATCGGCTCAATGCACTTTACGCAGATGTTGAGCCACTTGAAGGCAGGCCCTTTTTGCAGGCATTGCTGGATTGGAAAGGGACGAAGATTCAATGCCCAATTTCCCCCGATCAGGTCATGCCATCAACCGGTTCTTGCATCCTTTTAGCCAACCATCCCACGGGTGCATTGGATGGTCTGTCCTTGCTCCACCAAGTGCTGGCCTACCGATCGGACGTGAAAATCATGGGACAGTCTCACTTGAACCTGATTCCACCCCTGGAGCCTTGGTTGCTTCCCGTGCAGCCAATCAAAGGCCATGGCAACCCGCTTTATCAGTCGGGAAAATCCTTGAAAAAAGCCCAGCAATGGCTCAGGGACGGACATGTGGTCATTGCCTTTCCCGCAGCTGATATTGCTGCCTTGAACCTTGCATTTCGCATCAAAGAAAAACCCTGGTCAGTCGCCGCATTGCGATGGATTCAAGTGGGGGATGTCACGGTGATTCCCGTGGGTGTGAAGGCTGTGAATAGGCGGCGTTTTTACCTGTTTGCCTGGATGGGCAAAGGTGTGCGTCATGCTTTAGCTGTAGGTGAGTGGCTGGCAAACAAACGACCCGTTGCCATGACCCTGAATCTAGGGGAGGCCATAGAACTCAATGAAGCCAGTGACATGAAGGCTTCAATCCTTGCCTTGCAGCAACAAAGTGATGCCTTGGCTCACCAAGTGTAGAAAGCGTAGGTAAGACCCACACGCAAACTCACAATGGCATCTGCAGATGGTCCCAATAACCCGCTAGCCTCTCCTTCCCAAGTGAAGCCTTCCAATCGGTCGCCAGGTACGGACCATGCGCCGCCCTCAATGAACGTGCTCCAGTGCTCACCGTGTCGGACCTTCCATCCGATGCCACCACCGAGCAGTGGACTGAAATTGGTGCCTTCATGAAAGACCACACCCAAGGGGTAGGGCACGTCGTCCACAAAGGTTGAGGAGCTGATTAGCAACCCCACATCACTAAACAGGTAGGGTGTGCTGGCATTGCGTCGCCAGTATTTGCCATAACGAGAGAGGTGGTAAGTCAATCGCATTTGTGTTTGCAGGTAACGGCTGTCAACGGACAAACCATCAAATAAGTTGTTGCCGTGATTGGCATTGTCAGCATGGATGGATCCAATGCCTATTTCACAGCCAAGGCCCCAGCGAGGCCCTGAGAAATAGCTCAAAGATGTTTGAAGGCTTGGGCGCAATTCCTGCAGCATGGCGTTGGGGTCAAAGGAGGCCATGTCACCAATGTGACTGGATGTGCCTGTTGACAGGGACCATGCAACGGATTGAAGGGAGCGTTGAGCGAATGTACCGAGGCTTAAAGCCACCAATGACAAGGTAAAAAGTGTTTGACGCATGGGCTAAAGATAAAGCGATTATTCAGTGACAGGGTAGGTGAGGATTTTTTTCAAAAGAATGCTTGCCATTCGGGGGAATGATTGCTCGCTCCAGCCAGCCACGTGGGGTGTGATCAGGGTTCGTGGATCGTTGCACATGGCCTTGAACCAATCGGGTTGATTGCGGAGGCCGAGCAACGACGCCTTTTCCAAATCAACCACATCCAGGAGAAGTCCTCTCAATTGATTCTCTTTAAGCAATTCCCAGGCATCCTGGCTTCGAACCACGGCACCACGGCTGCTGTTGATGATCAATGGATGTCTCTCACATTGACGCAAAAACCCCCCATCCACCATGGCATGGGTTTCCTTATTCAAGGGCAGATGAATGGAAAGGATGTCGGATCGTTGTTGCAGTTCAAGCAAGCTGACCTCTTCAACATAGGAGGGGCAATGACCTTGGCGGTATTTGTCATGCGCTATCAGTTGGCAGCCAAAACCCTGGAGTCGTTCAGCAAAGGCAGAGCCCATGTGGCCATAACCGAGAATCCCCACCGTGGAACCGTGAATTTCCCATCCTGTGTTGCTTTCTCTATCCCAGAGTCCTTGTTTGACTTGTTCATGCGCCAATGCCACCTTGTGGGTGTGCGCTAACAACATGCCAACCAGGTGTTCACCCAAGGCGACGCGGTTGCCTTCAGGAGCGGCATAGCAGGTAATGCCCATCTTGGTGGCTGCAACAACGTCGATGTGCTCCAGGCCAGACCCTAAGCGCCCAATCCACTGAAGGGACGTCGCCTGTTGCAAGTGTTCATGGTTGATGGGAAGCCGGCCCCGGACAATGAGACCAACAGCCTCTGGCCAACGGGTTTTCAGGTCATCAATGCTGGCCTGATGGTGGTTTTCTACCTGATAGCCCGCTTGCATTAAGCCATGAATCAAGATGTCATGGCTAGGGTCTAGTGCAATGACAAGGCCTTTCATGTCAGAGCAATGCCTGGGCAATGGCAAAATAGATAGTCAAGCCCAGCACATCATTGGTGGTGGTGATGAATGGTCCGGTGGCCAATGCAGGATCGATGTCGTAGTAATTCAGGATCCATGGAACGGCTGTGCCAAACAAGCTAGCAAACAGAATGACTGCCATCAATGAGCTGCCAACCGTGGTGGCAAACATGATGTCCAATCCTGTCCCCCATGCATACAGGAAAATCGCCAGGGAGCAAATTGCGCCATTGATCAGGCCAATGCCTAGTTCGCGGCGCAGCCGCTCACCCAAATTTCTTTGGATGCTGTCATTGGCAATTGCCTGAACGACAATGGCTGATGATTGCACCCCCACATTGCCACCCATCGCCGCAATCAAGGGGATGAAAAAGATCAATTGAGGCCACAAACCCATTTCCGCTTCATTGCTGGAAATCACCCCAGAGGCAACAATGCCACCAATCAAACCAACCAAGAGCCAGGGTAAGCGCGCACGTGTCATTTCAAACAGGCTGTCATGGTATTCAACTTCTTCTGAAAGACCCGACATGAGCTGGTAGTTGCTGTCAGCTTCTTCTTGCAAGACATCAACGATGTCATCCAGTGTGATGCGGCCAAGTAGCTGTCCCATGTCATCCACTACAGGCATGACAAAGAGGTCATACTTGGTCATGGTGCGGGCAACTACATCCTCCTCATCATGGACTGTCACCTTGTGAATGTCTTTGCTGTAGAGGTCTACAATGGGAGATTTTGTGGAGGTAGTCAGCAATTTCTTCAATGACAAAGAGCCTTTCAGGACTTCATTGTCATCCACCACATAGACCGCATGAACCACGCCAATATCTTCAGCTTGACGGCGCATTTCTGCTACGCATTTCAGCACCGTCCAGTTTTCGTTGACTTGAATCAACTCTGTTGCCATCAACGCACCTGCTGTGCCATCTGGGTATTTGAGCAAGTCTGCCAAATCCCTAGCCAATTCAGTATCTACAAGGTTACTTAAGACCTCCTGTTTTTTCTCGTCAGGTAGTTCGCCAATGACGTCTGCTGCATCGTCGGTGTCCATTTCAGATACCACGTATTCTGCGATTTCTTTGCCAGTGAAAGATTCAAGAATACTTGAGCGGTCATCCTCTTGAAAATGGGTGAGTACATCCGCGAAAAGCTCCTTGGGCAATTCTCGCAAGAGGACTAAGGCTTGGTCATCGTTTAACTGTTCTGCCAATTCTGCAATATCCGCTGCATGCATGCCATCAAGAAGCACAAAGGCTGCCTTGGCTTGCCCCTCATTGAGGTGGCCCTCCAGGGCTTTGAGTAGTTTTTTGCTGATTTTAGTTTCCATGGCTCAAGTGTTTGGCCAAATTGATGAAATCCGCGACAGACAATTGCTCAGCGCGCAAATGCGCAACGGATTCAAACAATTCAAGGTTGCTAAAGGTAAGGCTTTTCAATGCGTTCCTCAAGGTTTTGCGACGCATACCAAAGGCTGTCTTGACAACCCTTGCTAAGTCCTTGTAGGGGACATCAGGCATGATTGCATGCCGTCGAAGATGAATCACACCAGACTTCACCTTGGGTGGGGGGATGAATGCATGCTCATCCAAGGTGAACAAGTAATCAACCTGGTAATAGGCCTGCGTGAGGACAGACGTGACGCCATATATCTTGGAACCGGGATCAGCGGCAAGTCTCAATGCAACTTCACGTTGGAACATGCCGGCCATTTCTGGAATTTGATCACGCTTATCAATCATCCAGAAGACGATTTGGCTTGAGATATTGTAGGGGTAGTTGCCAACCAAAGCAAAGGGCTCACTGGTCAGCGGTTCAGGAAGTTTCCAGCGGAGCAAATCCGCATGATGCAAGCGCTGTGCAAGGCTGGGGAATTTTGCCACCAAGACGGGGATGCTTTCTCGGTCCAGCTCAATGGCATGCAAGGTGCAATTGAGATTGAGCAGGTACTGTGTCAACACACCCGTTCCTGGTCCGACTTCTAAGACATGTTCAACGCCTTGAAGTTCCAAACAGTTGGCCATGCGTTCAGCCGCAGTCAAATCTTTGAGGAAATGCTGCCCAAGGCTCTTTTTTGCACGTAGGTTAGCCATGATCTGTCATCAATCCTGCTCGCTTGAGCAAAGCATTCACATGGGGGTCTCTCCCCCTAAATTGGCGGTACAAGACATCGGGATCTACGTTGCCCCCTGCCTTGAGCAACTGGCCAAATCGATCCGCAACATCAGGATCAAAAATGCCGGCTTCAACAAACGCTTCAAAGGCATCGGCATCCAGGACCTCTGCCCATTTGTAAGCGTAATAACCAGAAGAATAACCGCCGGCAAAAATATGGGAAAAGGCAGTTGATGTCATGCCAATGGCTGGACTGTTCCAGAGGTTGAAGGTCTCCATGCTTTCCGCTTCTAGGGCCTTGCCGTCAGTGACAGGTTGACTGCGATGATGCCATGCTAGGTCCAAGAACCCCAAGCTTAACTGACGCACGGTGGCCATGCCTTCCAAAAAGGTGGCAGCTTTGACAATTTTCTTCACTTCGCTGTCAGGCAAGGGCTCTCCAGTCAGGTAGTGCTTAGCAAACAGCACCAATGCCTCTGGCTGGTAGCACCAGTTTTCCATGATTTGTGAGGGCAGCTCCACAAAGTCCCACAGGACATGGGTGCCGGTCAAGGAGGCATGTGATCCTTCCCCCATCAAGCCGTGTAAGGCGTGGCCAAATTCATGAAACAGGGTGGTTACCTCCCGGAATGTGAGCAAGGCAGGTTCGTCACCATGGCTTTTGCTGAAATTGCATACCATAGAAATCACAGGCTTGTGTTCTTGATTATTTTCCCGATAGGCCGTTCGGTAGCTGGTCATCCATGCGCCATTGCGCTTGCCTTTTCGGGGGTGCCAGTCTGCCATCAGGTGGGCCACAAAGTCACCTTGTGCATTCCACACTTCATAACAGTCAACGTCTTCATGGTAGCTGGGGTTGTCAGCTTCATGCACAAAGGTCAATCCATGCAATTGATTGGCCACCTTAAAGGCCCCTTCAAGGACTTGGTTCAAAGGGAAGTAAACCTTCAGTGCCTCGCTGTCAAGCTCAAGTTGATCTTGCTTGTATTGCTCCGAAACAAAGGCAAGGTCCCATCGTTGCATTTCAGGTAATTCCAATGACCGTGCAGCAAAGGTTTGAAGATCAGACCATTCCTTTCGTGCTTCGGGCATGGCTACGTCGAGCAAATTTGCGAGGAAACCGTGTACCGTTGCAGGGTTTTTTGCCATGCGATCCTCCAACACATAATCTGCATGGGAATCGTAGCCAAGCAATTGTGCTCGCTGCATGCGAAGGTTGGCGATCTCTGCCATCAGGGCATTGTTGTCATTGCCATCGCCACGGTTGCATCGCATGGCAAATGCCCGGTAGAGCTGCTCCCTCAGGCTGGCATCCTTTGCGTAGGTCATGACGGCCACATAGGTGGGTGCATCGAGGGTGATGGCATGGCTCGCATCCAGGTTTCGATCTAGGGCAGCCTGTGCAGCAGTGGCCTTCGCACTTTCCGGCAAGCCCTCAAGCTCAGCTTCAGTCACAGCCATGAACCAGGATTCACTGTCGGCCAACACCTGTTCTGAATAAGTCAATGTCGCCTTTGCCAATGCGGCGCTCAAGGTCTTCAATTGTGATTGCTCCTCTTTTGGAAGCAGGGCACCATTGCGAACAAAGCTGCTGTGGCTTCGCTTCAAAAGCATCAAATCTTCGCCACCAAGCCCATGCTCGGACTGCATGACGGCATCCATCCGATGAAAGAGCTTAGGGTGGGACATGATGTCATTGCCTAATTCGCTCAAGGGGGCAGAGACGGCCTGAGTGATGCGTTGAATTTCAGGGGTTGTGCAGGCTGAGTTGGCATTGAAAAGGACAGAGG
>Ga0257115_1000079_pt1 | contig 107990 bp, 107 predicted proteins | sample SI112_100mmetaG_FD_194465 | JGI IMG/M metagenome (GOLD analysis project Ga0257115, IMG submission 194465) | Marine microbial communities from Saanich Inlet, British Columbia, Canada - SI112_100m | ecosystem: Environmental > Aquatic > Marine > Inlet | place: Canada: British Columbia | collected...
GTATTTTATAAACAGGTGCCAGTAATTCATAAAAAGAGGGGATTGCTTGGTTTTTGCTTAGTGGTTCAATGGTATATGGCATTCTTATAACTCCTTTATATTTAAAGTGTTATAATGATTTTGCCACGAATATTTATTTCAAGAAGTCAAGCAAATAATGGCTCCTAAAGAAATTATTTTGTTATTAATTTACTACGCAAAAACCTAACCGGACGATACTGCGTTAAAGTAGAAATATCGGCAATAGGATCTATTTTATAGTACACTTCCGGATACTCTGGATAAAATATCGGACAGACTTGAGGTTGAGATTTACTCCTATGTCCTCATGGACAATCATTAACATCTGCTGTTCAAAATAAACAGATCAAATATTTCCACAGGAAGAGGTATACTAATGGGCGCTCTTAGTCTTTATTTCGGGTTTTAATCTATGACGCTTGTATGTGCAGGATCAGGTTTCAGATCAGCTCCTTGCTCCGGCTTCTCTTCTTTTGCAAGACGTAGATTAGTTTTCAATGTTTTTGTGTAGGGGTGATCATCTCCTAATCTCACCTGGATAACTGATAAGGACTTTTCAAGGTATTCAATTGCCTTGTCGTATTCTCCTTTTGCATTAAAGGCCGTTCCAAGGTTGTTTCTATAAGTAGCAACATTTGAATGATTTTCTCCAAATGTCTTTAGGTCTGACTTTAGTGCTTTCTCAAGATATTCAATTGCCTTGTCGTGTTCTCCTTTTGCATTCCAGGCTACTCCAAGGTTGTTCTGGTGAGCAGCAATATTTGGATGGTTTTCACCAAAATTCTTTAAATCGGAGTTTAGAGCTTTCTCATAATATCCAATTGCCTTGTCGTATTTACCTTTTGCCCGCCAGACTTCTCCCAGGTTATTCCAACGGGTTGCAACTTTCGGATGGTTTTCACCAAAGTTCTTTAGATCAGAGTTCAGCGCCATCTCGTAATACTCGATTGCCTTATCATATTCACCTTTTGCTTTCCATGTTGCGCCTAGGTTGTTTCGGTAAGTAGCGACGTTAGGATGGTCCTCACCATAATTCTTTAAATCAGAATTCAGTGCCTTCTCATAGTATTCAATTGCTTTGTCGTAATTTCCCTTCGCGTTCCACGCAGCCCCAAGGTTGTTTCGGTAAGTGGCAGCATTTGAATATTCAGTAGTAAGGGGGCCGATAAGGTCTATAAACCATTTCTGCCTCCTTGCCTCTTTCCACATATCGTAAGGCAATATTTCATCATTACGCACAAGCCTCCATGCCTTTTCCCTTTCGATATTATTCGGAAACTCTTCCAGATTGCTTTTTGCTCTCACTTTATCACCTTTCAGCCAATACCATAGTGCAAGCAATTCTTTATCCGCATTTCTTCGATCAACGTTACGAAAAGCTTCATTCGCCTCCTCTTCCCTCTTTAAATAGAGTAGGTTGGTAGCTAAGCTTAATTTTGCGGAATCACTGTTTTTTTTCTTTGCATATTTTTTGGACAATTTGATCGCGTTATTATATTTACCCAGTTGATAGGCAATCTTTGATGCCAGGGAGTATGCTTTGCCTTTATTAAATGAGTTGAGGCGGTTCTCTATTATATGGAGTATAGGTTTTGCTTTTTTATAAACTTGTTTTAATGCCATAGTATCACCTCGTGACAGGTAGAATCCGGACCATGCGACATGCATCTTAAGCCAGTATATCCTGGGGTCATTGCTGTCCATTCTGATAATCGCCTCATCGTAATATGAAATAGCATCTGCGTAATCGCCCAGAGAATGTTGAAGGCTGCCCATGTTCATCAGGGTAATAAAATCATCAGATGCTCCTTCGCTAAATCGTAAAGACTCCTGAAAAGCATAGATAGCTTTGGTATATTCTCCCATTAATGTGAAAATGCATCCTTTTTCGTTATATCCCCAGCTGTAAGTCACATTCGTACTGCAACGTTGAATGTATTTATCAATTGACTCCATCGCTTTATCCAGTTTGCCGTGAGCTTTCAGTGATACAATTGCAGATTCTTGGGTCCTCTTTGCTTCTGATATTTTTTGATCAAATACCAGGGTTAATAAAAAGATACCGGATGTCATCAACACACAAAGGATAATTTGATTTATGTTTTTCCGGGTCGAGTGGGACTCTATTTTCATAATTACAACCTGTTCTTAATTGTATGGATAAATAATATATATGAAGCTCGATATTAATATACTACGCTTATAGTTAATTTACCGATCAGAAAAATAGGAGGTAGGACTATAAGGGTTTTAATATTGAGTTCTTCATGTGTTTGAATCTTTTTAGAGCAACAATGTTATGCTTCTCAGCCGGGAAATTCAAGTTAATTTTGACATCTCAGCTTTTTCCTTCTGCACAAAAAATGATACAGATGAAGACTGGGGTTTAAAAAATGATAATTTGTATTTGAAGGATTGAAGAGTTCATTCTTTATGCAATATTAAGATTTTGAATCTGAGAGCCTTGCCACAACCTTTTCCAGCATGTCAACCAGATAGGCAAACCAGTCGTAATTAATCTTATCAGGAGTATCTTCACTCGTGTGGTAATAGGGATAGCGGAAAGGTGCTGTATCGGTAACCATTATACCGGGATATCCATTCTGCCAGAAGGACCATTGGTCCGACCATGCCACACCGACGATTTGTTCCGGTAAACAGGCTGCTTCTGATGGGAATTTAGCGTATTGACGAAAGAAACCTGTCACATCACTTAATAGTTTATGTGATTTAATATTACTAACGAACGAAATAAAATTACCCGTAGTAGGAAATACAAAATCCATTAATCCGATAGGGAAACTCTGGCTCTCCGGTTCGTCCGTATAATAGCCGATCGTTTCCAGACTGAGCATGGCTACAATATTTTCATTACGTTCACGACATCTTCTTGCATAAACAAAACTTCCCATGTCATCACTCTGGAAAAAAGGTGGTTCTTCGTTGACGAACGCGACAAACCTGAGAGTTCGTACTGGTTTACTATCAACAGATGAGCGTGCAAGCGCTAAAAGAGCCGCCACTCCCGAGGCATTATCGTTTGCTCCCGGTGTGCCTTCAAGGGAATCATAATGCGCACCTACTACGACAATTTCATCAGGTTTCTCCGAACCCGTAATCTCTGTTTCCAGATTATAACATTCTCGTCCTTTGAGGCCGTACTGACTCACTTCATAGCCTTGACGTAGAACCATATAACCGGTTTCCACGAATGATTCTTCAATAAAGTTTGCTGCCTTACAGAGGTTTTTATATTCAGTGCTTACGTTACGGTCACCGATATCACCGGCTAATTTTGTAACATCTTTGCATAACTGTTTCCGTAATACCATTTGTTCATCTGTCAATGGAGGTACCGGGCCATGATATGATTTACCTGGAATTTGAGGCATAAATAAACAGGACGAAAAAAAAGTAACGATAAATAAAGCGGTTAATATTACTGTCTTCTTTGAAAACATTTTTTTTATTAAATCATACCGGGCCAAATATTAATAGTAGTATATTGATTGCTGATTCCGATTTAATCAGCTTTGACTATGATATTCCCGGCAAAGCAGCTTGGCAAATCCGAATTCAGCTCTTTTTAACTTTTTTAATCCTGACTCCCTCTGCAAACTCTTCCCCTTCAGTACCCGCCACAAAGGCAAGCGCTACAGCATCATCTAATACATTGGTGGCAGTCCGTGCCATGTCGATGATTCTGTCAACGCCAAGAACAATACCAATTCCTTCCAGAGGAACGCCTGCTGACTGGAGTACCATCATCAGCGTGATCAAACCGGTGCCCGGAACGCCTGCGGCACCGATAGAGGCCAGCAATGCCGTAACCAGAATGATCGCCTGTTGACTTATAGAGAGGTCCATGTTGAAGGCGTTGGCAATAAATACTGTTACCATTGTCTGATAGAGGGCGGTACCATCCATATTAACGGTAGTCCCAAGAGGAAGAACAAACCTGCAAAGTTTTTTAGATATACCGACTTTCTCCTCACAAAGCCGCATGGTTACCAGTAAGGTTGCTGTACTGCTGCATGTGGAGAAACCAAAAAGAGCTGCTTCTTTGATCCTCTTTAAGAACTCAAATGGTTTTACACCGGCGCCGAATCTCAGGATAACATTGTAAACTAAAAATATGTGGATGGCACAACCGGCATACGTAAGAAGTATCAGGTAAAAAATAGGACTAAGTGCTTTTACACCATGGGTACCTACCGTCCAGGAGATCAGCGCAAATACTCCAACCGGAGCACAATACATCACAAATCTGACCATGGTGTACATAACGTTAGCAAGGGATTCCAACCCTTTGCGAAGAGGATCACTTGCACGTCCGGTCACGCCCATTGCGATACCTAGAATAATAGCAAAAAAAACGATTTGCAGCATATTGCCTTCCGCAAGGGACTTGACAGGGTTATCAGGTACAATGTTCACCAGAACAGTGATTAATGGAGGTGCTTCTAACGGCTCGATTTTCGCGAGATCTCCCAGTTCTATACCGGTCCCGACTCCTGAAATATTGGCAAGTCCCAGACCAATGCAGATGGCTATTATGGCGGTGACATAATAGACAACGAGCGCCTTTCCTCCTATGCGCCCCAGGCTCTTTATATCAAACCCGGCTACTCCTGTAGAAAGACTGGTGAAGATCAAGGGGACAACCAGCATGCTGAGGAGTTTTATGAAAACGTCTCCTACAGGTTTTAACGACTTGGCGGGTTCCCCCACAAAAGCGCCAAAAATCACACCAAGAATGAAAGCGATAAGAATGATCTCAAACAGTTTTATTCTTTTCACACAATCTCTTTCTCAAAAAAAAAGATTTTAAAACTGTTTTTTCTGATATCCAATTGTCCGTTATCCCCCGGATCTTGTACAAAAATGATACATTTCTTTTTTTTATCATTTAAAGGAAATTAAGAAAAATTAGACTTTTACCAGATAAGCAATCTGTCATTTCTGCGTAGTAGTGTGAAACAGTCATACTAATGTGGTTTATTATACTAGAAATTACTTGTAAAAAATATGATGAATAATTCAGGTAATGACATTCACCTGTATATCAAAATCAAGAGGAAGTTTACTTTCTGAGACTCCCCGGTTACTTGAGGAAAAAGTTCCTGTGGAGGAGATGAGATGGTTTTTGCTGGTAGTTACTTTTCTATTCCAAACCAATAATAGGAGACCCTGGAGTCTGTAAAAATATTTCTCAATAAAGTTTGTTGCTTTGCAGAGGTTTTCATATTCAGCGCTTACTTTACGGTTGCTGATTTCACTGTCTCCTTAGAAATAATTTTTGTATTTGCGGGATGTAACTTTACATAAATATGTATGCAGATCCCTTTTGTTTAGAACAAATACATTTAAGGAGAATGGTTTTTTGTGGATATATTCTTGTGACTATAATACCTGTTAAAGGAAATAGTTGGATCCAGGATGAAATATGAAGAAGGAAAGGTTAATAACAACCTGAGTTTGGTTATGGGTGGATTTAAGGGTATGGCCTGTTGATATTTATCAGCCTGCTAATGTCTATAAGTGTGTTGAGGTTTTGGCTTGAAATAGACAGGTCCCCACTGTAATATTAACGCCAATTGGCATTAATTACATCAAGGTCTTGATACCGGTTCAAGCCTGCACATCACTCCCTTTCAAACAGTCAGACTAGGCCCGGAAAGATACGGTTCAATTGGTATGCTAAGCAAAGTTACTCTGGAATGCTATTTTTATAACTGCGGAAGATTATAAATATGTTTAAACAAAATAAGATTTCACGCAAACTTTTAGCCTGGTTCTTAATTACATCATTGTTGCCATTGGCTATCTATGGATTTGCAAGTATTAGTAGCTCTATAAATAGGGTTAGGAGTGAAGTGATAAATAGGCTAATCACATCCACAGATGAAAAAGTTGAGAGAATTAGTGCCTACTTTCTTGAAAGAGAGAAAAATGTCACCTCCCTGGCACATTCCACTACCATTGTAAATACTTTTAAGGAATTTCAATTACTCTTTGAGAAGGGTAAAATTGTTTCACTGGATAACAAATTGTTTACGTATAATTATAACTCCATTGAAAAAGGATTTGGGCTGTTTTATATGCCGGAGAAGGAGTCTACGCGCTACTATGATCTCTTTCTCATTTCTCCTGAAGGAGATGTGGTATACACTGCAACTAAAGGGGAAGATTTTGGCACAAATTTAATAACAGGTCTTTACAAGGATTCCGAATTAGCACAAGTATTTAAAAGGACTAAAACTTTTCTGGAAACAAGTATTTCTGATTATAAGCATTACGCGCCATCACGTGAGCGGGCTGTATTTGTCGCGGCTCCTATCCTGAGTGAAGAGGAATTTATCGGTGTTATTGTCCTTCAGATAGATAATGAGGATATTACTGGAATTGTTAATGACTATACTGGTTTAGGCACGACAGGAGAAACCGTTGTAGCCACAAGAGTAGTTGACGAAGCGGTGTTTACAATGCCGACCAGGCATGATCCTTACGCCACGTTTAGAATAAAAATCCCTCCCGGGAGTAAAAAGGGATTGCCAATACTGAAAGCAGTAAATGGTAATAAAGGCAGTGGTTTGTCTGTTGATTATAGAGGTAAACAGGTATTGGCTGTATGGAGATACTTGCCAAGAATAAGATGGGGAGTGGTTGTAAAACAAGATACCTCGGAGGCCTTTGCACCTGTTTCTAAGCTTAAAAGATGGTCAGTGATTATTGGAATTACGACAATGATTGGAGTGGCAATAGTGGTTTTATTTGTATCAAGATCTATTTCCGGACCGATTACACAATTGACTGAATCAACTAAAATAATAGGTCAAGGTGATTTACACCACAAGGTGGATATTGTCTCTCATGACGAAATTGGGCAATTAGCTGATTCATTTAACTCGATGACCGCCAAGCTTAAAAACGCTTATTCAAAACAGAAAGAAATAAATACTAGTTTGCAGCGTGAAATTGACGAGCGTAAGCTGGCCGAGGAGAAGATTCGGAAGTTGTCTTACGTTGTCGAACAGAGTCCCAGTGCCGTTGTGATTACAGATATTAACGGTGATATTGAGTACGTCAATCATGGATTCTCTCAGTTAACCGGTTACACTGATGCGGAAGTTATTGGGAAAAATCCCAGGATTTTAAAATCAGATAAGACCTCGCAGGAAACAGACAATGATTTGTGGGAAACTATTGAGTCCGGTAAAGAATGGTCTGGCGTATTTTGTAATAAGAAGAAATCCGGTGAATTATTCTGGGAATCTGCATCTATTTCTCCTCTCAAAGATCCGGACGGTAACATTACCCACTACGTTGCACTTAAGGAAGATATAACGGAAAAAATACAGGCTGAAGAGTTGATGAAGCACATGGTGGAAGATATACAACGCTCTAATAAGGAACTGGAACAATTTGCATATGTAGCCTCTCACGATTTACAGGAACCCTTGCGCATGGTGGCAAGTTATATGCAACTATTACAGCGGCGTTACAAGGACAAGCTCGATAACGATGCAAACGACTTTATTAACTATGCCGTTGACGGCTCTAAACGCATGCAGGCACTTATACATGACTTGCTGGCTTATTCGCGTGTTGGTTCGCGAGTTAAAGAACTTGAACCGGTAGATACTGGACCAGTTCTTGATCGCGCTATAAAGAATCTGGAGAAATCTATAAAGGATAGAGGTGCAATAGTGATGCATGGTTCTATGCCGACCGTGTTTGCTGATGGCCCACAAATTACACAATTGTTCCAGAATCTTATAGGCAATGCTATCAAATACCATAGTAAGGCTACTCCACGTATTCAGGTGTCCGCAAAACAGAATGAAAAAGATATTACTTTTTCCGTTAGTGACAATGGCATAGGAATTGAGTCCCAATATTATGAGCGTATATTTACAATATTCCAGCGCTTGCATGGTAAGAGCGAATATTCTGGTACCGGTATTGGCCTGGCTATCTGCAAGAAGATTGTGGAAAGGCACAATGGTAAGATCTGGGTTGAATCACTTTCGGGAGAAGGTTCCATATTTTACTTCACAATTCCAAAGAAATAAGTAAAATGACCGTTTAAATGAGAAATCAATCCAACCCTATTGAAATTCTGTTAGTTGAAGATAATCCTGGCGATATAAGATTGACTGAAGAAGCCCTCAAGGAAGGCAGGGTAAAAAGCAATCTGCATAAAGTTGAGAATGGGGTGGAAGCAATGGCGTTTCTGCGTCGTGGAGGGAGGTATGCAGATGCGGTACAACCGGACTTGATCCTGCTTGATTTAAACCTGCCATTAAAAGGCGGGCATGAGGTGCTTGAGGAGATTAAGTCTGATGAACATTTGAAACGCATTCCTGTGATAGTGCTGACGACATCAAGTGCTGAAGCTGATATTATTCAAACATATGATAATCATGTTAATGCCTATATTACCAAGCCGGTAGACCTCGACCAGTTTGTTAAGGTAATAAAGTCTATTGAAGATTTCTGGTTCGAGATAGTAATGCTACCCAGGAGGGGAAAAGATGAAAGATAAACACATTAAAATTCTTTTAATTGAAGATAGTCATGAAGAATCTCGACTTATACGTGAGGAGATGAAAGATGCGTATGGGGATATGTTCGAAGTAAAGTGCGAGGAGCGACTTTCAACAGGGTTGGAATGCATGGAAAAAGAAAAATTTGATATAGTATTATTGGATCTATCATTACCAGATAGTCACGGTTTAGACACATTTACTAAAGTGCATGAAAGTGCTAACGGAACACCGATTGTGGTGCTATCCGGTAATGATGATGAATCGATGGCCATAAAGACAGTACAGCTTGGCGCACAGGATTATATGATAAAAGGCCGGCTAACTATTGATATGACGGTGCGCTCTATATTCTACGCTATTGAACGGCAAAAGGCTCTGGATAAAATAAGGACTATGGTATTTACTGATGAGCTTACCGGCTTGTATAACCGTAGCGGGTTATACGTTCTTGCAGAACAACAATTTAACGTTGTCGCCCGTACGAAAAGTGGATTATTCGTTATTTTTGTTGACTTAGACGGCTTGAAGATAATAAACGATACACTGGGTCACCGTGAAGGTGACCAGGCATTGATTGAAGCCACAAAAATACTCAAAGAAACTTTTCGTGATTCTGATATCGTTTCGCGGCTTGGAGGAGATGAGTTTGCAGTTGTTTCAATAGATGTCAACAGGGGTAGTGGTAAGATTATTGATGCCCGCTTAAAAGAGAACATAAAAGCTCATAATGAAAAAAACAAAGATAAACCTTACGAAATATCAATGAGCATCGGTATAGCATACTATGATCCGGAGAATCCCGTTTCCTTTGATAAGCTGCTAACACGTGCCGACCAATTAATGTATGAGAATAAACGAGCAAGAAGGAAATCCTAGAAAATTGTTCTGGTAAGTGAATTGAATAAATCTCTATATTCCTCTTTATAAGAAAGAAGACTCTCCTCAAATTTGCATTTTGAATAAGTAGTATCAGCTCCCACTAATCTCTTCAATACCTTTGGCTCCACATCTCAGGTCATTGTTCCCAAACCTACCGTAAATTGCTTTGTTAAGATAAACATCATAAGATACATAACTGAATTGTCACTCAATAGGGGCAGATATATATGCTCAGTAATTAGATAAATATTTTTAGTATGATAAGCTAATAGGTAAATGAGGGCCTGCTAGTTATTCACAATAAATAATTGTAAAGTACTGGAGAGCTATTCTAAAAGAGAGGGGTATTATGCAATATAAATTTAGTCAGCTTTGGCAGGAAAAGTCTATTAACGACTTAAGGAACTATCATTAACTTTAAAACTCTTCAAGTGTTAATCGGGATGGCCTTATGGTAGATTTTAAAAGAGACATTCTCTGTTGAGAAACGCAACAATTTTGTCAGGAAATCAGACAAAGGAATATAAAAGCACAAAAATAAGATAAAAAAATATTTTTAAAACCTGAATACAAAAGCATATTAATTTCATTCTGCAAAAGTTGTTAAGGATTTTGAATATTTTATATCAGTCTTGCAGGGCGTGAATGGCACAAGATTTGCCCTAAATTTAGATTAAGGTTTTATTCTATTAATTAAATAAGTACTAAAGGGGCAGATATGAAAGCATATGATACGAAGAAATTATCCGCTCAAATTGATAACGTTTTGGAGGCAAATGTTCAAAATTGTTTGTCAGAAGCATTATCTCTACTTTTGCCTTCTAGGAATGTATTAACTCGTGCTGACATTACTCAAAACTCAAAATCCAGAGTGATTGATATAGAGACAGAAATGAGCTTGATTGGAGAATTTAGAATAGGAAAATTCTAATTAGTTTCATATAAAATCAGTAGCGTCCAGTTAGGTTTTTGCGCGTGTTCCATTTATTGTCCAAAAACTGTCATTCCCGCATTCTTTTAGCGGGAATCTAGGATGAATGGTCCTTTAGATTCCCGATAAACAGGCTGTGTATTGCGTAATATTACCGAGTATCATCATGAAGTGATAAACGGTATCGGATATCTGGAAGGTAGGGAAGGAACACAGATTCCGCTAGAGGTGCGTATCGTTGCCGAGGCATATGTAGCTTTAACCAGTGATCGTCCTTATAAAAAGGCATGGAGTAACGAAGAGGCATTTGCAATGCTTAAGAAAATGGCTGGTGAAACTTTGGATAGAGATTGTGTTGATGCCATAATCGACAGTCGTAAAGAAGTGGAGGAGATTCAAGAACAGTCCAGAGAAGATAAGTTCGGGTAATCAATGTAACAGAAGGAGTTAGGCCAGATTGTTCCAGATCAATCAAATGGGATTACTGCGCCACATCAAATGTGGATAAGCCATTTCTTATAAGGCGTCACTGTTTTATGCCGTACTAATCTTGAAATCGTTTTCTACAGCCTTCATTGCCAGGCCAACCAGTATCGTAATCCCCGCATCGAGAGATTTATCACAAAAATCAAACTTGCTCGTGTGAAGCGGTGGAGACGATTTTCCCATTCCCAAACGGATCAGAAGGCCGGGGAGGAGTTGTGTGTAATTACCAAAGTCTTCTGACCCCATACTCTGTTGTTTAATATATGCTCGTTTTTCCGGGACCAACAGCTCTTCACCCACCCTCTCAAATAAGTGGTACAGGTCAGGATTGTTATTTACGGGTGGACCGTATTTAATGAAATCTATTGCTACCTGCACGTTCTGTTGAGTGCCGATCTCCTTCACCATTTGATTAAATATTTCCAGTGTTTTCTGACGGTTTGTTTCATTGATGGACCTGATCGTTCCCTGGATAGATGCGTGGTCTGGGATAGCATTTGGTTGTGCTCCAGCCTGTATCATTCCCACACTCACGACGCATGGATATTTGCCATTATCACCGTTATTCGTAAGTGCGCTTATTTTTTGTACTATGTGCGATGCGCTTATGATAGGGCTGATACTGTCATGGGGACGTGCTCCATGCCCACCCTTGCCTTTAACAGTTATTTTGAAATAATCTATCGCTGCAGTTATGTTACCGGGTTTTGAAGCAACCACACCGGATTCCAGATGAGGCCATGCGTGTAAGGCAAAAATTGCAGAAGGCAGGGGGCTTCCCAATGCACCGGAGTCTATCATCGCCTGTGCGCCTGTTCCGTTTTCTTCACCGGGCTGAAAAATGATCCTTACCGTACCTGCTAACCGTTTTCGAAGTTTCACCAGTATACGGGCTGTCTCTAATAAACAGACAATATGCCCGTCATGTCCGCAACTGTGTGAAAGTCCTTTGTGTTTTGAAGCATATGGCTTTGGGCTTTCCTCTTCAATATTAAGAGCATCCATATCTGCACGTAAGGCAATCGTATTACCGGGGAGTCCGCCTTTTATGTTTGCAGCAATACCTGTCCCGGCAATTCCTTCTTCAACGTCAAGTCCCATTTGCAGCAATTCCTGGACAATCAAATGTGCAGTTTTCTTTTCTTCAAATGAGCGTTCCGGTATCTCATGGAACCGATGCCTTAGCTCGATTGCTTTATCAATTATTTTGCACACTTCATTGTAAATGGTATCTCGCATTTTCTGTAAGCTCTTTCGTTTACGTGGTTGGTTGTGACGCCTCTAATATAAGCAATAAACAGGGAAAAGACTATACATAAATTGAGTGATTCGCGCCCGCCTGTACCGAACGGCACGTTCGGGCGGGTAGTCGCATTCTTTCGGTTGCGTAACTTACGAAAAATTCTCATACAACTTTCTGATGGTGGGAAACGCAGGCTAAAGCCTGCAGCGACTTTAAATTAAATTTCCCAATTCAAAGCTTGATTTTTTCAATAAAATACCCTGCTTATTTGGATGTGCTCAAGCGTTGTTTCGTGAGATAGGCGATGATCATGATATGCAGGAAGAGGATCCTGAATAGATGTATTATACGGATGAATGGCAATAAGAGTTTTCCTCCCTTTATGTTGTATAGAGAGAGCAGAAGCTCTCTTGATTCGTTCAGGGATGATTCTTTTACAAGAATATTAAATGAGTTCCTAAGATGGGAGAAAATATTGCCGCCCTTGATCAGAATCGCCATGAGACGTTCGCTTGCAGATTCGAGCCATTCAGGGCATTCGCTCAATTGATCATACCATTTTTCGTAGTACGTATTACTATTATCACTCAGGTCGTTTATTGGTTGCGGCAACTCTGTTCCGAGACTTCTCTTGATCTGCCAGCAGTGCAGTTTAAACAGAGATTCAATATCATTTTTCCTGACTCTGTGCAAAATCTCTTCCCAGTCTATCCTCTCTCTGTAATATTGGGAGGTCATTGCAAAATCACACAAATCCTGAATGTGAAAATTTATTAATCCCTGATGCCGTATCACGTCGTGTATAAACTTATGGTAGATTTGGTCAGTCGGGCATGGAATATGTGTTTTAATACCATCCATTTCTACACACATTGTGTTTGACCAGAACGACTCCATATCAAACAGTTTGATGTGTTTTTCAGGGACCGGTAGATAGTGCATATCGACGGGTATATTCCTACCTTCAAAATCTTCGCTGAGATCGCGAGGGATTTGGCCTCCTATATACTGCAGCCCCGCAGTCTGCATACATTGCCTCGCAGCAGGAAAATCCTCTTCCTTAACGAGGATATCCAGGTCTTCCATTGACCTTAGATTCCAGTTCTCATAAATATTTTCAAAGAAATTTATTGCACCCTTTAGTATGATCGCTTTGATACCACGTTGATTTAATGAACGAATTATGTCCTTCAGCAGATGCCTGATGACAACGTTCCGCGCCACACCCTTTTGATATTTGAGTGACAAAATCCGGAGGGTTTCCGGTTGTAGTTTTCCTTCCAGTCCGAGATGTTTTATTTTGTAAAACAAAAATGTCGTTACGCGATATTCCTGGGCGATATTGATAACATCATTCCCTCCTATTGATTCTAATGCATTCCATATTTCTCTAACACCTTCTTCTCCTCTCTTAGCGTTCAGGAGTCTGGCGATATGTCTTTTGATAGTTGGTTCGTTCATATTTGAGAAAACAGATGAACGGCATCTGTTACATTGTTTGTCTTTAAAGAGTAGCACTTACTGTCTCTGACCAGCTTTGTCAAAATAGTGACTCCATTTCGTTTGTAGTTGTGAATGTTAAACGACTGCCTCAATAGCTTGATACACATCTCTGATTTGCTGACCGGCCTCAGTTCATTTTTGAAACGGTGGCTGTGTTTTAATTCGATTATGGCGTATGGTTTTGTTTTTTTCACAGGTGATCTGTTCGTGGAATAAGGATTGTAGTATAAGATGTCTTCTGATTTACAATAGTACCCGTTCTTTTTGTCAATTAAATGGGATTCAGCCATTTTTTTGATTGATTTGTCTTTTACTAAAAAACTTCGCGGGAAAGGAATAACCATGGTTGTCTCTGGCTCTATTAAGACGATATCGTCGGAAAGGCAGCGATAATGATTTCTGGTAAGACTTAATGTTAGAGTGGTCTTTCCCTTACCATGGTTGGCAGGCAGAAGTATAATTTTACCGTCCTTTTCGACAGATCCTGCGTGCAATTGGAAGAACTCACGAAGATGTGACAATGCATTGCAGGTAATCATCCATTCGAGTGAAGCAAACAATCCTGATTTACTATTAGTTTGGTATTTTTTTTTGCCGTCTACAAGGACCTCATAGACTGTGCCGGCAGTGCTATCACTTTTCATCCTCAGTGAATAAACAAGATCGGCACATCCGTTGTGCTTTGACCTGGAGTTTGGATAGAGTTGTGAACATAAGTCTGCAAGTTTTTTGTTTCCTGTCTGTATAGAAAACCGATGTGATTGGAGTTTGTAATGTAGTAGATACATAACAATTTGTATGCGATAAAAAAGGCCTTGTACCGGAAGGGTGTAAGGCTTATGGTGATAAAAGTCCTTTTTTTGAAAAATCCTTGATGATTTGTATTATGTCTCTCAGGACTGGCTTGCTTTTAGGTTTGAAACATTTTTCCACAACGTCCGCTATTTCCTTTATTGAATGCTTTCCATCACAACATATCCAGGCAGAAGCCGCGGTACTATTTAAGCTGTACACTTCTTCTTTCTCTGTATCATAAAGTATGCAGCTATCATCAAGCTCCTCAAGTTCAACGCATTCCTTCGTCACAGGTACAAAGTTTTCACTGATCTCCATTTTTGAGATAGGCTACTTTTCTTTATCTAGTTTAATGTGTTTGACGTAAAGATCTTCAATTAGATCGTACGCGCTTTCCAGTCTGAACATCAGTTTTTTTAGAATACTTAATGCGACTAAAGGCTTACCTGCCACTAATGTTTCTAAAACATCTTTGGTTATGACATTCAGTCGGCAATCAGTTATTGATTCAGCCGTAACAGTCCTTGGCTCGTTTGTAATTACGGACATTTCTCCGAAGAATTCACCAAATCCTAATTTGGCCAAAACCACATCACCCTGCGAAGTTTTCCTGCTCAGTTTTACTTCACCTGAATTTATCAGGAACATTTCTTTACCTTCGTCTCCTTCTTTAAATAATATGGTACCTTTCGGAAACTCTTTTCCAACATCTTTAAACGCTGAACCAGCTAAACCCATATCAATCTCTCCATTTTAGATTCAATTATTCTGGCCTTACCATCTTTCTTGAGCCATTACACTTCTGTCATTTAATCCGTTAAAGGAACAGGTTCGCGGACGGTAATTTCCGCAACTCTTAATAATCATCATAAAATACTTCTGCTAAACCGCAAAGTCAAGTTATAAGTATATAATGTCAAGGCAAATCTCAAATGTCACATATTTTGCAAGTTGAAAATAAAAAGTGTGAAGTTTTCTCTTGACGAAAGCAAAAAACATGGTAACAATAGTGGCTTTAATTAGTTTACTCATATCAACAACATGACCGATAACTTAGATAAACCTGCAGAAGAATATGGTACCTTCCACGTGACCACCATCTTAATCAAGAGAGTTAGAGAATTGATGGATGGTGCACCGGCTCTTATTGAGTCGGATTCTAGTGATCCCGTTAAAACTGCATTTGATGAACTTGCGAGTGGCAAGCTTGACATGACTGGCGATATTGTACCAGTAGAAAAATAAGGGAACTTATTTTCTCACAGTATTGTTAAGAACAAAAAGCTCGTAATATTTTACGTATTAGTATGGAGATTCCCCATTATGATAAAAGTCAAAAATTTAGTAAAGCGATATGTAAACGTCAATGCGGTAGACAACATTTCTTTCCATGTGAATGAAAATGAAATAGTTGGTCTGCTTGGCCCAAACGGGGCTGGCAAAACGACTACTATGCGTATATTAACCTGCTTTATGCCGGCGACTGCCGGTTCTGCAATGGTAGCTGGTCATGATGTATTTACTGATTCGCTAAACGTACGCCAGCAGATTGGATATTTACCTGAAAACGTACCTCTTTATCTGGATATGAGAGCGTATGAATATCTGATGTTTCGTGCAAAGCTTAAGAATATACCCAGAAGAGAAAGAAGGAAAAAGATAGAGTATTGTCTTGAAGTGACAGGAATAAAAGATGTGCAAAAACAGATTATAGGCACATTGTCAAAAGGATACAAACAGAGGGTAGGTCTTGCAGACACGTTAATCCATGATCCGAAAATTTTGATTCTCGACGAACCTACCATTGGGCTTGATCCTAATCAGATCCGGCAGATCAGGGGTGTTATTAAGGGTTTGGGACAGAAGCATACTGTTTTGCTGTCAACACATATTCTTCCTGAAGTTGAAATGGTCTGCGATAGAGTTATGATAATTAATAAGGGTAAGATAGTGGCTATGGATACACCTGCAAATCTCATGAAGCAGTTGAAAACTGGTTCAAATCTGGTTTTAGAGGTGAAGGGTGATGGCGAAAAGATAAAGAAAAGCCTGTCTGAAATTGACACCGTCGAATCAGTATCATATAGAAAAAAGGATGATGCAAATGAGTTTTATATCAATGGAAATGGTGAAAAAGATATAAGAGAAGCTGCTTTTAATTGCATTGTACAAAATAACTATATACTGCGAGAATTGAAACGACAGACTATTACCTTAGAAGAAATTTTCCATCAAGTAACAACCACTGAAACGGAGGTAGAAACAGCCAATGCGTAATGTATCTGCAATATATCAACGAGAATTACTGTCCTACTTCTATTCACCAATTGCATACGTTGTAATTTCTGTGTTCCTTGTCGCCGCCGGTTTCTTTTTTGCTGGAAATTTACAAATCCATCAGCAGGCGTCTCTTAAGGGTAGCTTGGACTCAACCCAGTTTTTCCTCCTGTTGCTTACACCGGTAATCACCATGAAGCTCTTTTCTGATGAGTCAAAGTCCGGAACGATTGAGACTCTCATGACTTCTCCGGTAACAGATTTTGATGTAGTGTTTGGTAAATTTCTTGCAGCCTTGAGTTTGTATGCGGTAATGATCCTTCCTACATGGATATATGTATTGTTTTTGACTATTTTTGGAAATCCCGATTTTGGGCCAATTTTTTCCAGTTATATTGGATTGATGCTCATGGGTGGGCTGTTTGTGTCTGTTGGTCTGCTCGTGTCATCGTTAACAAAGAACCAGGTTGTTGCTGCAGTGATCGGAATAGTCTCATTAATAATACTCTGGGTAATCGGTTATTTAAGTGCGTACGGTGATGGGTGGTTTTACGAAGCTTTAAAGTATATTGGTACTTATGACCACTGGTCATCATTTACAAAAGGCATTGTTGATACCAGGGATGTAATTTATTATCTGAGTTTTACTGCATTACTTTTGTTTATAACTGTACGAAATGTTGAGAGTAGAAAATGGAGGTAGGAAAGTCATTGAAAAATAAAGAAGTAACAACGTCAGAGAACTCAAAAGATATGAAAAATAAAAAAACCCTGATTGGGGCTAATGTCATTGTTATGATACTTATCGCTGTAGCTATCTTTGTTTTTGTCAGCTACATTAACGATAGGCATTATTATCGTTGTGACATGACTGCTTCTGGAAGGTACTCGTTAAGTTCGAAAACAAAGAAAATTTTGAAAAATCTCGATCAACCGATTTTTGTCACTTCGCTTCTAGTACAACGACCGGACTACCGTTTTTACGGACAGATCGTGGATATACTTGAAGAATATAAGTACGTATCTGACAAGGTAACGGTTAATCTCTTGAACCCTTTGCTTGATGGTACTAAGATAACAGAGTTGGCAGAGAAACTCAAAATGGATAAGAAACAAGTTCAGTTGGGATCAGTAATCTTTGCTTGTGGAGATAATAGTAAACACGTAATGCTAAAAGAAGTAATCGAAAATGAATTCCCTTTCAAATTCAAGGGTGAAGAGATCTTTACGTCGGCAATCCTAAGCGTAACGCGGGATAAACAGACAAACGTTTACTTCACCAAGGGGCATGGGGAAAGAGATTACGGAGATTTTGAACGTGCGGGATTGGGAAGGCTGGCAAGCGCTATCAAACGTGCTAACTACAATGTCCTGCCTCTTGATTTATTAAAGCAGAAGCGAGTCCCTGAGAATTGCGATATACTCTTCATTGCAGGTCCAACAAAAAGTTTTTCAACACAGGAAACAAACTATATTCGCGACTATGTAGGAACTTCGGCAAGGCTATTAAACGATAAAGGTGAACTTAAAACCGGCAAATTACTTGTGATGCTGGAACCTGCCGTGGGCGAGAATAAATCGTCCGGTTTAAACGCATTGCTTGGAGAATACGGTGTAGTCGCAAGGGACGATGCTGTTGTATACAATAAAGTGAATATGCCGCTTTTTGGCATGCAGACGGTTGTTGAGGTGTATATAAATGATGATAAGTACTTAGACCATGAGATAACAAACGACATCAAAAAGTTGACATCAGTTTTTTATGGTTCAAGCGCACTTAGCCTTGCTCCGTTGAGTGATACAATGGCATTTTCTGCTAGTGGGATTATACAGGCACCTGATCAAAGCTGGGGTGAAACTGAGATAGTTGGTAAGAAAAGACCGAAATACGATGAAGATTCGGATATTTGCTCTCCAATTATCTTAGCAGTTGCATCTGAGTTGAGAGAAGCGAAACAAGATCCTACTGCTCCTCCACATGCTACACAGGCTTTTGCCGATATCGGTAAAAAGGGCCCTCGTGTTGTTGTCTTTGGTGATACAGATTTTGCCGCAAACACATTTTCTGATAAACCGGGTAATCAGGATCTGGTCTTAAATGCTATAAGCTGGTTGGCTCGGAGGGAAAAGGAGTTAGGGATATCCGCGAAAGCTCCTGACGTCAGGAGGGCTATGGTAAGGCCTGGGCAACTAGCCGTAATATTCTGGCTGTCCATCGCAGGAATACCTTCTATTGGAATAATAATTGGTGGCTTCGTCTGGTGGAGAAGAAGAAGATAATAATCGGAGGCTTTAATTAACTATGAAGTTTAAAACTACAATAATACTTTTAATAATTGCAGGTATTGGTGCGGCTTACATATTCCTGTATGACAAAAAGCAATACAGGACAGATGTATGGGTACAGAGACAACAAATGGTGCTGCCGGATTACAAACCGGGCCAGATTAACAAAATAGAAATGAAAAAGGGGGATACTACTATCGTCCTTGAGAGTAGTGATGGCGCTACCTGGAGAATGCTGGAGCCACTGAAACTAAGAGCTGATAAAGCTGAGGTAGAAGAAATTCTCTCACAATTTGAGTTTTTGAGAAAAATCGGATCTATTGAAGAGAGTGAAACTGCAAACTTCAGCTTGAAAGAGTATGGACTTGAAACTCCGAGTATTGTTATTAATCTCTGGCTTAAAAAGGGTACAATGATTGGTGGAACTGCCGGAAATGTAACCAAGTACGTCGTCAATGTCGGAGATAAGTTAGCTGCAGGACAAGACACAGTATATATAACAGCAGGAGACGATAACAATGTTTCTGTCGTTAACGCTAAAATCCTGGAGAAAATAGACAAAGATATCAATGACTTAAGAAGCAAGTGGGCTTTTGAGTTTGATAAACATTCGGTAGAAAGAGTAAAAATTGAAAGTAGTGTAAATGGGTCGGTAGTATGTTCTAAAACCGAACAGCTCTGGTGGTTAACGCAACCACTTTCAGACCGTGCCGATTCCGAAAGGATTAAGGATATTCTTGATGAATTGAAGAATCTGAAGATTGCTAAAGAAGATTTTGTATCTGATCGTGAAGAAGATATTATCAACTACGGCTTGGATAAACCCGTATTTACTATCAGTATTGGTACTACAGACGATGTACAAACTATCCATTTGGGACACAGTCTGGATGAAAAGATTTATGCAAAGCTGGACGGGGAAAGTTCAATTTTCTTTGTACACGATATTATGCTTCGCGATCTAGACCTGGAGCTAAACGATTTGCGAGACAAACAGCTCTTGAGGTTTGATGCAATTGGTACATACGGGATAGAAAAAATCGATTTAAAATCGGCTGATACAGCACTTGTCATGGAAAAGACGGAGCAATATGATTGGATGATTAAATCACCAAAACTAATTCTTGCTGATAGAGATACGGTAAGAGAATTCGTAGAAAAAATTAAGGATTTGCAGATACAGCAGTATGTCGATGATAGTGGTACTAACTATGAGAAGTACGGGTTAGCAGACTCTCCTCTCGAAGTTTCCGTATTCAGGAGAATCGGTGAAGGTGAAACCGTAAAATTCTTGATAGGTAATGCCGATGAAAATGGTGGGTTGTGCTATGTTAGACGAGACGGAGAAGATGCTGTCTATTCTGTTCCGACAGAGAATTTCTATGATATTGCCAAGGCAGGATATCTCGCATTCAGAGATAAATTAGTCATGGAATTTCCTAAAGAATATGCTCAGAAATTAGTTGTTAATAGAGATGGTAATACAATTATATGCGAGCAGGCAGAAGGCTCCACTATGCGTATGCCAAAGTGGAACATGATTAGTCCCGTAAAGATGCCAGCGGAACTGGACTCCATTAATCAAGTGGTTTGGAATCTGTCGTTTCTAATGGCTAATAAGATAGTGACTCTTTCAGCAGAAAACATAGGTGATTATGGGCTAGATAATCCTCTGTTAAGCGCTTCCGTAACATATGAAGAATATGCTGCTGCTCACAATAATGAAGTAATTAGTGATAAAGCTGATTTGGTAAAGCCTAAAGAGTTAATAACGAAGACACTCTTGATAGGAAATAAAATAGAGCCGGATAAAGATAAAACAAACTACTATGCTAAAGTGGACGGTCAGGACATCATTTTTCAGGTAGGGTGGACTGACGTCAGGGATTACAGCATTGAACTTGTCACGAGAACACTTTTTAACTTTGATTCCATAAATGCAAAGTCTATTAGAATTAAACATCCTGAAAAAAATCTGTTTTTTCAGAAGAATGATGAACATATGTGGCAAATGGTCGAACCGGAAATAAAATTGTTGAGCGGAAATTTAGCAGATCGAATCATCTCTTCAATGAAGTTACTGATGGCTGAGTCTATTGTCCAGTATTCAAACGAGAATTTATCGGAATATGGGTTTGATAATCCACAGTTCAGTGTTACCATAAGTTTCGACGATGGAGAAGCCTCATTGCTGGTTGGCAAAGAAGCTGGTAATGATTATTATGTTACAGGTACTGACACAAACTTTGTTTACCTGATGAATAAAAACAAGATTGATGAGCTGATAGAAGCAAGTGTGGTAAGAGAAATTAAGTAACGAAAACTCATAAGGTTTCGTTACTTAACTTTTACTAGCGGTAACCGTCAAACTATGGATTTTTACAAACAGGAAAAAAAGGTCTTGTACCTTTAAACTGTTTGCCACAGTAAAAATTCTCTTTCATTTTAATTGCTTCCAGCTACGGTCAACATTCAAGAGATTTTTCTGAAGAAATACTATTGAAGAGAAGGTCGGTTTTTCGTTAGCAAATATTTTAAAGATATTTTATAATTGAACGTTCCTGGATTACTTTAACGAGTGCAGAATAATATGGAATCAAAAGATATTAAAAATATAACAGACATTATTAAAGAAGAAAGCGGTGTTCTCTCTAACTTAAGTAATGAGATGGGTAAGATAATAGTTGGACAAAAACATCTTATCGAAAGGTTGATGATTGGTATCTTGGCTAATGGCCATATCCTGTTGGAAGGTGTTCCTGGATTAGCAAAAACTCTATCTGTTATGACACTGGCAAAAGCAATCCAGGTGAAATATCAAAGGCTCCAATTTACACCTGATCTTCTGCCGGCAGATCTAATAGGTACCCTTATCTACAATCCTCGTTCTGGTGAGTTTACTACAAAAAAAGGACCGATTTTCTCAAATATTATCCTTGCTGATGAAATAAACAGGGCACCAGCAAAGGTACAGAGTGCTCTTTTAGAGGCTATGCAGGAAAAGCAGGTAACGATAGGCAGTGAGACCTTTAAACTTGAAGACCCATTCCTGGTGCTTGCTACACAAAACCCGATTGAGCAGGAAGGTACTTATCCTTTGCCGGAAGCACAGGTTGATAGGTTCATGTTAAAACTTAATGTGGATTATCCCAGTAAAGATGAAGAACGAGAAATTTTAGACAGAATGGCGTTAACAGATGCAAGCATCAAAGTAGATGCTGTATTAACGCCAGATGATATAAAACGTTTACGTAAGGTAGTAGACCAGATCTACATTGACGATAAGATAAAGGACTATATCGTAGACTTGGTAATTGCTACCAGAGATCCTCAGAAATACGGCCTCAATTTAGGTGAATTCATTGAATATGGTGCATCACCTAGGGCAACTATTTTCCTCGCTGTTGCATCAAAGGCTTATGCTTTTCTCAAGGGTAGAGGTTATGTCACACCACAAGACGTCAAATCAATAGGAATGGACGTACTGCGACATAGAGTTATCATAACTTACGAAGCAGAAGCAGAGGAAATGACTGCAGAAAAAGTCATACAAAACATCTTTGATAATATAGAAGTACCTTGATATCATAGATTGCCTCAAAATCCATTTTACATTTCCCATCCATTGACATGGAGGAATTAGTATGAAAAACATCTGGCTGGTTTTGTTTTTGATGTTTACATTGGTAATTCTTCAAAACTGTACTACAACAGAGAAAGTTGCTACGGATAAAATGGCAACTACAGATGAAGAAGTAGCTAAGGAAGTCCAGGCCCTCAAAACAATGCTTGGTTATGTTCCGGAAGATGAAGCCACACCCAATACAAAGGCGATGGAACAACCACTTGAGTTTGGAGTAAGCTTAGGTACGGTACAGAAACAATTCCCTGCTCCTGACAAATTTGAATATGAGCCGATGGTAAATAATAGTGTCACCGTGCTTTCCAGGAACGTTGCTGGAGGTCGTTTTACTTTCTTTTTTCATGAAGACAGATTATATAAGATCGTCACTATCAGTAGTTGGAATGACTATACTCTGCAATTTGCTGAAAATGATATAAAAAACACAGAAGCAATTTTTATAGAGGGAAATGGTAAACCGGATCTAATCGAAGAAGATGAAACACATAAAAAGATGGTGTGGATAAAGGATGATTTAGAAGTTAAACTAGAAGAGTTTAACTTGATGTCACATAAGGGGATGAATAGAGTAATGTCTTTAATGTATACAGACAGAAACGTCAGTCCGCTTGCAAAAAAAGATGAATCATTCGAATTATACAAAACAAAACGAAATTAGTTTAAATGGCCGTTAGAGAGATTAATATTCTTGTTAACTATTAAGATAAGGTGATAGAGTCTGGTTTTGTCAGTGTGCTCAGTTACCAGGTTCTATTATGCGTACTTTCGGTTTGATGATTGTAACTGTCCTGAACACTTTGCTCAGGACAGGAGGGTTGCAAATTATACTTCATTTCTGATCATAGACTCTTTCTTAAATCAAGACTAAGTTATGAAATTGTAATCTCATACAGGACATAAATTTCTTAACTATCCATATTACCATTTACTTCCTGAATACCATTCTGACCACGGCTCCCATTCAACATATTTTCCACCGTCTGACAACCAGAATTGTTCACCTTCTCTCCACCTTGTGCTTGATATATACTCTGTAGATTTTGACTGTGTCTGCTTTACCTTCGCGTAGAAATAACAGTCTACTTGATGGAAATTGATATCCTTCTTGTCCTTCAACTCTATAAGTTCAAGATCATCCATCGTTACATTATTTGTCGCTACCTTTTCCTCATCAACAACAACTTCGTATGTAGTTATCTCTTTAACCCTTACAGTAGTACCTTTGGGTTTTGGGTCAGGAATAACAATTGGATTTTCATATGGTTCAAATGACTGATGATGGGTTTCTGATGGTTTTTTAATATAATCTACTGCTTGTACCTTATTAACCGCGCTATTAACAAAGCTTAATACAATAAACACAAATAAAGCAACCGTCGGAATAATAAGTTTTCTATAAATATTTAACATTGATCCACCTTCCTTTTTCTAAATACTTCCGTAATCCTATTTTGTATATAATACTAATATTCTAAGTACCTAGTAAATTTTACCTTAAAAATATTATTTGTCAATACACTGCCAATAAATAAGAAGCATATAATGTTTATCCTGTTTTGCTGTTTGAAATTGGTTACAAATATTCATAGACGAATACAGTTTTAGATAAAAGAGGACTCTGGAAAGTGGTTATCTATGTAACAAATTCTGGTTGGTATTTGTTCTTGCCTGCAGAGTGGAAATATAGAAATTTATTTTCTGGTTTCAAATGACCATGTGCTAACTGCCTTGTACTCTAATGTTCTATTCGTTCCTGGCAGTATACCTACACCCCTTGTCAAAATCTTGTGGAGCCCCCTCATCTCAGAAGATGGGATTGATCTGAAAATAGAATCGTTCCTTTGCATGACTCTGTTTGCGGAAGTTATGAGAACCGAGTTGTCTTCTGAGAGCACTTCCATTATCTGCTCACTAGAGATGGGGACTGATGTCGCTATGGCCTTTATGTATTCTTTACCCGGTGGGTCTACTATGGCTAATTCGAAATTATCATGAACTGATGGAATGGTATATCTCACATTGGCTTTTGTGAAATTATCCGGTTTGTATTTGTTTGGATAGAGTTCCCATATCTCGCCATTACTGCGAACGTTTAATAAAGTTACAAAACAATCCCTGTTAGATATTAAATTAATTGTTACCATATCGTCAATTTTGTATACTTTTCTGTCTGTCCACACGTTAATGTTGAATTCGGCGTATTTGTCTGTATCTTTAATATTCCAGCCCAGTATCTTAACTTTTTTAGCAGAAATAATCTTTCCGGTTTCTACATTGATCATCCATCCATTGATCTCAAAGGAATCTGTGGCATATCCAACCTGACCAGTAATTATTGCCTCTGTGTTTACCAGTTTTCCCAGATTCTTCCTTGTCTCTTCGTCAATAGATCCTGACTGACCAAATTCTATCTCCTTTAGTATTGCCTTTACTGAATCGTCATCACGTTCATAAACCTCTAACGTCTGTATATTAGTAAGTTTATTTCTAATCTCTCTTGCAACGGCTTTTCCCTGTTCACTCTCTTCTCCACTTAAACTGGTGAAAGGTATTACAGAAACGGTTTTTTCTTGTAATGATTCACTGTTAACTGATATATCCCATGCTATTGAGTTTATTGAATAGGTGAAATATTTTTCTACAATCTTATTGGCCACCACTGTTGACGGGCGTAGATCATATGCTTGATCAAGTATTTCAAGAGAGTTTTTATATTTGTGTTCATCCGCAAGCATCTGTGCCTCTTTAATAAATCCTTTAGCAATTTTATCTCTAAGTTCCCGTATGCGATTTTTGGATTTACGTATAAACACAATGTCATCAGACTCTATATCAACATACTCTTCGTACCCCTTCAATGCTTCACGTATGTCATCACATTTATCGTATGCAAAACTGAGATAATATTGTGTCCTGGTCGCTTCAGGATGCCTGATTGTAAGAGATGAAAAAAGATCGATAGCTTCGCTGCATCTCTTTTGACTTAACAGATTCAGTCCTATTTGTAATTCTGTTTCATCTTTTAATGCTACAGTTTCTTGAGAAGAAGAACATTTTTCACCGGTATCCTTCCCGTCTGGCCGTACCGTTTGGACGGGTGCAGACACCTCCTTTTTGGGACCTGTCTCTTGCTTAGATATGTGTGATTCTAGAGTATCGGTATATTCACCGTTTTTCTTCTGTATGGGTTTCTCTTCCTTTAATTCATAAGGTTGTACCATTGGAGTCTTCTTAACATATTGCTCGGTAACACAACCGGACAGGAAACAAAATGACGCAAATAATATTATTAAGATTATGGACTTTTTCATAGCAACACAATTGGTTAAGATACAAATTTAAAATTTAGAGATCTAAATTAATCACATTTTTTTGTTTTGATTTATTTGTTATTTGCCTGTCCTGTGAAATCCAGAGTTGTTTTACAGGGTACTTGATATTTGATTTTTTCCAGACGGATTTTCTAACGAGAAGTTTACTTATTCCACAAGATCTCTTCCGCTTTCATCACTTCTATCTTATTCATATTGAATCTTAATAATTCCAGACCAAGTGTCTCAAGTCTCGCTGCTATATCCTTTGCATTGCCCTTAGTTTTTATATCATAGACAGCCGGGGCATCTTTTTCCCATTCCCGTGGAAATACATACGTAACACTTCTCATACTTCCTAATTCACCGGTCAGTTTGGAGTAGTCGGAAAAAGCAAGGTTACTTACTAATAATTGAATAGTCTTTTCTTCCGATGCACCAATATGAAACGGTATATTCCATACAAGGTTGTCTGCTATTGTCTGTCCGCATTGCATTATGGCCTTCATCCCGGCATCCCGGTATGTCAAGCCAGCTCCGGGTTTCTGTGGGCTTTTTGTGTCCAGTATCTCACCCGTTTCTGTAATAACGGCACGAATTGTACTATACGCCTTGCTGGATACCCAGTTTGTTCCTTCGAAATACTCATTCTTAGGCAGCTTTTCTGTATAGACCTTGCCTGCTATTATTACGTCTGCCTGCAGCTTCATGGCAAGTTGTTGTGCCGCTTCAGTATCTCCTCTCTTTGCCCTTCTGGCCTCATCTGATTCAACAATGGATCTCTTCTGTTCAGGATCAATACTATGGTAGCCATAACCAGTCAATGCTTCTGTCAGTGAAGCTTCGAGTATGGAAAAAGCTAGTTCTTCTCCAAAGTTGGATTCATCTACCAGTACGATGAATCTGGGATTACCCATGAGGTTTATTATTAACTTCAAGGCTTCTCTGTCATTCTTCTTTATGGCCGCTTTTATAACATCTGCCGTTATGGTAACGTAAAAGAGGCCGTCATCCCGTATACCTTCAGCATCAATCTTCCATGATTCTACATACCCCTCTACGTGTGCCCTGACTACGTCCTTGATTACGACAAGATCTACCATTTCCGTATATGCACTGATGTTTACGCCTGCCTTCTCCAATGCCATACGGTAGGCGTCCCTGAGCGCCTCATCTCGCGCCCTGGCAGTATCGTTGCCTATGATTGACCCAACACCATCTACAGTTACGCTTGTTGCCTCATTGACTTGTGCATGAGAAATGAAGCAACAAAACATTAGACATATGAGGAGCAGAGTACCTGCAATAGTTCTATTGGTTATATATCCAGAAAATATTTTAGCGGTTTTCTTCATCTAAAACTTTTTGCTATAATGATTCCAAGTTGAAAGAAAATATTTTTTATCGTCAAGGCAGTCTGCTTCCCCGGATGACAAATACAATGAACGTCACACAGCGATCTGATAGTATGCTGATTCCTTAGTCTATCAAAATAACTACTTTTTTCTTTGGGAATATATCTGTACCAACAAGCATTTGCTTCATTTTTTTCAAGTTTTCCTTGCTTATAACCAAGTCAATATTATTTGGATCTACAGTATTCTTAGCTGCAATCCTCAGTGGATTTGTACCAATGCGCTCTTCTTTTATGTTATTGATATTCTTTGCACTTACACGATATACAGGATGTATTGGTCCACAAATTTTCCTACCGTCCTCATCGTAGATATTTGTAAATATAGCAGGGACCAAGTTAAGACTTCTGGCATCAATAACCAGCCCGGTATATTTCGTTTCCTTTGGCTGTGTTGCTTTTCTATCAGACAATGTGGCATTTGCAGGATTTTTGAAAACCTTGTAAATCTTACCCATGGGAACCCGCATAGTAATCTCATAAACTTCTCCATCCCATTTTTCATCAATTACTTCGAAGTTTTTTAAAGAGCCTTTAACTTCTGCCCTGACTGCTTCGTTTATCATGTGATCGGATACAGTGGTTGCAGAATCAATACGAATACCCTTGATTTTTTCCATCAAGTTCCTCTGGGCATCAACAATGGCTCCTCTTCTTGCCAATAATTTTCTTTGTGAAGAATTGGTTGCATTTGATGTGGCAGCGACAATACCTTTTGATGTGATATACTTGGTTTTCCAGTTAATTATACCGGTTTTTCCATCTTTAGTAGAAATTCTGGCAACACCCTTTTCATAATGAGGAGAGTTATTCTCTACAGCTTTAAGCATACTTTGGTTGAAAAACACAATTCCCACCATTAATATGCTTGCCACTGATAATTTAGTCTTCCATAAATACATGGATCCTCTCCCTTTTACTTGTCCTGGGGGGGAAATAAAAATTTACCACTCAGGTCGTAAATCTACTTATTATACTACACAATTTAAACTAAAAAGAATCTATTTTTTGATTAATCCTTAACGGAACAAAGGACCATTTTCCTGTTATTTATCAGAGACTGTCTTAAAAAGATTCTTCGCTGTACATTCCAGACTGCCAATTCCCTTAAATATCATCTCGAAATAATTGTCGTTTGATTCATTTTTCTCTACTCTTTTTCTGAGAATTTCAGCAGCAAGAGAAATAGCGGCTAGCGAGTTCCGTAATTTATGAATAGAAATATCCATTCGCTCATTCAGATTTTTAGCATATTCTGTTCTCTTATACTTGCTTACAATCATCTTTGTTTCTACATCTTCACTTAAATCTTTACTAGACTTTTCTTCCTGCACTGGAGATTCAATCAGTCTGTATAATGCAATGGCCAGTTCTTGCCTGGTAATTGAATTAGTCTTCATAATTACTCATTTCCCTATATAATTAAACTCAAATTTTCTTCGCTTAGTCAATAATTATCTGTCAGAACGGACAACTTTTTCCTCATATTTGCTTTTAATTGAAACCGGTACATATTTATTAAGATAATTTATTACGACAGATTTTTTTAAATCAATGCGTGTGCCAGTATCATATTTTGTAAGGACGAAAGGAGTCGCTGCAATAATAATCGCTCCCAGGAGGATTCCAAAAATAAGACCCCTGAGCCTGTTTAACCAGCCTGAAAATCCCATGATAGCAAAGACAAATATGACACCTATGGCGGCAATATCTAACCAGTACATAGCAATATCCTCCGATAAATATAATTGTATTAAGATAGTCCTATTTTATTCGTAATGCCCGGGAATCCATATCTTTTCTTCATATTCCTGCCAGTAGCCGGAAGGCACATTCATATCTTCATAGTGTCCCTCAATTCTTCTGTTTCCTTCTTGACGTTCTTCAACCCAGATTCTCTCTTTTTTTGATGTATCGACCCATTTCCTTTTTTTTACATACTCATAATGGCCTTCTATCTTGTTTTGTCCCTGTCCTGAACTGGATTGCCTTTCAAGTTCAAGTTGCCTTTCCAGGTTTGCTTTTTCAGCTTCTCCTCTTTCCTGGTCCATGTGGTCTCCAACCAGCGCTCCACCTACTGCACCTGCGCCTGCACCAACTATCGTACCCATACCGGCATGTCCGGCTAACGCACCTATACCGATGCCAAGAGCCGCTCCAACACCAGTCCCGACTGCTGTCCCTTTCTGTGTTGTCGTCATACAACCGGTAGTTAAAATTGAAATTACGACAGCACATATATAAGCGATAATTATTTTATTATTCATTTGTTCCTCTCCTGTTGAGTATTTCTTTATATAATTTTATAGTGCGGCATAGCCGCACTCCCGTATGGTAAATTCTGCTCTCCGAACGGATTTATCCGGTAGTGTAGGCAGCCTGTTTTGAAGTGCCTAAGGTATCTATATTGAAAAATAAAAGTTTTGCTTTTCGTCACCTGTCAGCATTCTGTGCACAGGTATGCTACTTTAGCCCACTATTTCGTCATTCCTGGACAGGCCGCAAAGTATAATGAGATAAAAATAATAATAATAACAAACTCCATAAGATAACTCCTTCCTGTTGCTAATTTATTAAGGCATCAAGTTTTTGTAACTAATAACTCGTTCTTAACTTCTTCCATTAATGCTCTAAATATTTGCACATCCTTCTGAAGCATTTTTAAATGAATTAATGGATCATCTTCATTTATATTAGCGTCAGTCATACCATTAGGAGCACCTGTCTTATCAGGTGTCTTTGAATTCGTAATGTTATGGCTGATAACGATAGATTGTTCATTTATCTTACTAACTTTGTAATAATTATAAATACCAAGACCGTAAGAAAAACAAGCAACTGCCGTTAAGATAATAATATTATTAATGGTTGCCTTTTTTATTTTCATAAGAGTTATCTCCTTTCATTTTCATTTGTTAACTTTTTGTTTACTCTATGATTATTAGTCTCCATAGAAAGTGGATATGGTGCAATATTTATAATAAAATTTCTTTTAACTCCTGATCCTTTACTTTAAGGTACTGACCGTTTTTTAGATAGATACCTTCAACCAATAACAGCCAATAGCCTTGTGGTGCTCTTGAAATTTTGGCTTCCGTATGGCTTACTTCAGCTATTGGTTTTGAACTGTTACTGGCTGCAAGTGTTTCCTTCCAGTGGAAGTAACCGGCAGAAGTACCCAATACAATGGATATTTTTAAACTATCCGGGGATATACCCTGTTTTGATAATTGAGAACGTGTCCAATATAGGAGATCGCTCTCTGGTTCTATAGTCCTGTTTGAATTATTACGATAAAATCTCTGTAATTGATCACTGGTATTAAGTTTTTCAAATCTGAATTCAGGCGCATTACATACCAGGAGATAATCTGGGTTATGATCAGGATATGCGACTATTTTAAAACCAAAAAAAGATATAATCTCCCTCATTGTACTATCTGTTATATTTTCCGGAAAATTTACATGCATTTCAGTAACAATAGTACCCTCTAATGGGAGTGAGTTTTTATATTTTCTGTATTCATCTGCAGACAAAAATTGTTTTTTCTTTTTTACAGGATCCGGAATATCTATTTTCTCTTTTGTCTCGACGTATCTGTCATCCTCAATCTTTTCTGCCGGTTTATTATCTGTTTTTTTCGTTGAATGTTTGTCTGTTTCTATCGGTCTATATTTACGATTTGATAACGATTCATTAATATTCTCTTCATTGAGGTCGGGTAAAAATGTTGCTGGTATGAGTGGAAACCCCTTCACCGACTTACCACTATTTGCCGGCTTTGGTTTTGTGCTATTTTGAGAGAGAGATAGAAATACCAGTATTGATATGTTGCAAATCATGGATATTATAAAGTATCTCATCAGGCGTTTCATTTTTTGTTTCTCCTTAACGTAAGGTATTAGACACGAATTACACGAATTGGTACGGACTAAAATGTAACTCAAACCTTCAGGTTTGAGTAAACACTGTTACTAAGTGAATTAGCAAATATCAAACCTGAAGGTTTGAGTTACAAGTACATGTGTCTGTCCTAATCTTTCTAACTCTTACCCGAAGAGTCCGCCTTGAAATACACCTTTGATAAATTTGCCTCACGTACTGTTTGTAATATATGCAACGCATCTCCAAGAGGTGCATCGGTATCACCGTTTATTATTACCGTAACGTTATCTCCGGAGCTTTTCTGGGCAGATAGTATCTTCGCGAGCTCAGTTTTAGAAGAAACAAGCTCTTTGTTAAAAAATATTTCACCTTCCTTTGTAATAGTTATGGTAACAAAGTCTTTAGTCTCAACTTTCTGGCTTATTTGTAACTCAGGATTTTTCACTTCAACTATCTCCAGGAAGACCATCCTGGTCATACCGACAATACAGAAAATCACAATTAGAAATATTATGTCTAGTAGTGCGAGCATATTGAATTCCGGAACATCAGAGTGTTTTCTTGACAGTTTCATTGTATAATCTTCCAGTTCATTACTTGATCATATCTTATTCATTATTCATCGTTTCTAAGGATATAGTATTTGAATCCTTAAATTCTTAAAATACCTAAATCCAGGTAGGTTAACAGTTAGCTATTCTTACCAATTTAAAATCATTCATTTTAGAATCTATCTTTGAAATGGCTCTATCCGCCACACCTCCAAATAAATGACTCGCCGCCAGATTTACCACTGCCACAACTAAACCGAGGAAGGTTGTCGTCATAGCTTCAGAGATCCCTAATGCTATTGCAGACATGTCTACTGTTTCACTCATAGTTCCAAATGCTTTAATAAGTCCTGTAATTGTACCTAGCAAGCCCAAGGCAGGAGCTAGTGCGGCACATGCGTTTAGTATTCTCAAAAAGCTATGAGACCTGCCAAACTCTTTGTCCAGTGCTATTGTCATTACATTATCCATCTCTTTTGCTGGTGGAATGTTTGGGAGTAAATATTTGAAGACCCTAATGAAGACATCTCCTGATTTACTTGCCAATTTGTATGCCTCACTGAATTTGCCATCTTTTACAAACCTCATAACTTTGTCTTCTCGGATGTGATTTCTTCTCATACACAGTAATAGCCAGAATACGGTCCTTTCAATGATTACACTAAGTGATAAAATCCATAGAAAGAGAAGGCATGTGCCAATCGGACCACTATTTCCCAGAACTTTGTCTAAAATTTCCATAAAAAACTCCTTCAATTATGAGTTATCTCCCTTCGACAGGGAGGCGTATCTTTAGCAGTAGGTGGTATGGAAAAGATGCTATCTCCTGCCCTGAGGCTGGTACGACTGGTCCGAGCATCTACTTGCAATGGCAGGAACAGGAAACAAGGACCAGTCTGTCCTCCCCACAACACCAGCCTGGATTATCATTTGCCGTAAACCAGAGAACATCTATAACATGTATGACAAGTGAAATCACATAATCCTACTGTCTTGCCGGATATGTAAATTCGCACTGAATTTATTCTATTAGCAGACATGCCGTTACTTACATTTACACGTTTTGTCTTGTCTTCACTACGATTTTCTGCCTCATTCACATCGTAAACATATACATTACCGGCTTGATTTTTTGACATACGTTGTACGTAATCTAATTGCCGGACGATATCAACGTCTGGCCTTTCAACATTCAACCTATGTACGTTATCTGCTGATGCTTCTGATATTGAATATGCTAAAACTAAGAGTAATATTATCATTTGAACTTTCTCCCGTATCTGTTCACATTCATAAGGCTATTTTGCACTCTTTCCGTAAAACAGATTACATACATAGCAATTGCTTTTACCACATGAAAACTCACAAAGCCCAATAGTGTTGTGTTGTACATCTCCCAATAAATCCTTTGTCTCATTGTAGGTAACTTGTTTTACTATCTCCTCCAGGTTGCTCCTGGCACGCAATACTTTTTTTTCTTTTTCGTTCTTGCTGTCCTCAGGAGTCGTTTGCATAAATGGATTTGAGATATTTGACACTGTTTCCATCGTTTCCTGCTTCAGTTTCAATTCAGCAATACGTGCTCGCACTATAATGAGATCATTATTGAGTATAGATATTCTGTCCTCTAATTCATTCTGCCTTTTATTGAAGGCATCTTCGAAAGAAATCCACGTGTTAGCTGCTATTTCTCCATCACCTGACCCGAGCATGCGGTCAAACTCCCGGTATTCTCTCTTTACTATCTTTGGGAGCAACGTCAACTCTTTTTCACGTTTTTCAATCTCGTTAGTAATATCCCTTTCCCTCTTATGGTTGTAAGCAAGTTGGTTGCTGACAATATAGATGTCGTTACCATTTGACATTACCTTCTTGTAATTTTCTACTACGCTATTCATGTCCACTTTTTTCTCATATTTCTGTTCTGTTTCCTCTGCCTCTACATCATGTTTTTCACTGATAACTTCAAAGGAGTACTCACCGTATGCGGTAAGAGACGAAAACATAAATATCAGTGGTACTAACATAATTTTTTTCATAATCAGGTTCCCTTCTAATTGTCAAAAAGTTAAATAGAAATGTTGATAAAACAATTTCTAAAAGTTGTTTTCTGCTTGTTCATTGATCCATTTATCCAGATCATCATTCCAATTTACTTCAACTATTTCAATCGAATTTTCTTCTATTGAATCAGCGGAGAATGTTGTTAATTCGTCAGTCACTTTTTCCATAATCTCTGAAAAGTTGTCTACAATTGTCCACACTTCTTCTACCTGTGCGTACCACTCCGTTGGAGTTGTGTCCCCAGAAAACGACCATGTAGTTTCTGAAATACCAACCAGCATGTTGTAAACCTCAGCAACGCTTGCGAACTTCTGCCTCTGTACATCAAGTTTTTCCAATAAATGGTCTACATGATTTCCCAGTTGACGGTAGTATACACCCTGTTTATCTAGCATCGCTGTCGCCTTTTTGATTCCTTCTGCCTGGCCTGGTATTTGTTTAGTTCTATAACCGATAGAAGCTCTATCTTTTCTTAAAATATCCAGTTTACTCTTCAACTCATCAGACGGATTCTCCAGATATCTTCTTGCAAGTTCACCAGATTTTTTTTCTAATTCTTTAAGCTTCATCGAATTCATGTCAGCATCATCAGAGAGTTTTTCTAATTTGTTATTAAGTGAACTACCCGCTCTCCTAAACTCTCTGTCTATCTCCTCAAATGAGTCCTTTATCCTGTACTTCTCCTTTGTCACACCCACCATTTTTTTTTCTATTTTGAAGATATTCTTGGAGAAGGCATTATGAAGCTGTCTCTGCGTTTCCGGTGTACGGTCCTTCTTTACGGCTTCAAGTGATTCCTGTATCTCATTGATTGCCTGCTTGAAGGACTCTCTCAAGGGTTTAGCACTATTGAGAGAGTTGTGAATCTCTTCTTTGGGTTTTTCTATATTGATCTTAAATTCGGAGATATCAGGAAGAAACCCGGTTTTTCCCTGGTAATCAGTAGTTGACTTACCATCAACTGATACCTGTGCAATGATGTTGCCATTTAACATAAATGATAGTAATAGCAAGGTTAGTACTCTCAATGAATTTTTTTTCATTATTCTGTATCCTTATAATTGGTTCATTGAATTAGAATTTCCAACTACTCTTCTGATTCTGTCTCTTTGTACAGGAGGCAGATGTTCCCAGCTAGTGAGGGCCCCTTCCTCGTCATCTACTGCATACTGCAGTACGCCAAGCAGATAATTGTCCTCAACCGTTATGGGAAGATTGTTAATCTTCAAGAACCTGATAAATTGTTCACAATCATTCCTGGCCGATTTAAAATCATCCTTACCTATGTATGCTATGGCCCTGTTGTGGTACAAGTAACCTGCTACGCGGCTTTCTCCTTCAATGATAATTGCCGTACTTAAGTCTCTGATTGCATCTGTGTAACTTCCCTGTAAGGTATGTATCCTGCCTCGTAAATTAAGTACCTGAACGTTTAAAGGATCCTGTTTGAGTGATTGGTTAACATCTGATAGCGCGGACTCAAGATTGCCTGACTTAAATCCCATTTCTGCTCTGTAGTAGTACGCCAATGAGGCATATTGAGGGCTGGTGTTAATGGCATCAGTAAATGAACGTTCAGCATTTGAAAATTCCCTTACTCGCCATTGAGCTATGCCCTTGTTTAATATGGCATCATAATTATCTGAACTTTTCAGGCCCTTATCATAATAAGAAATGGCTTCCTTATATTGCCCATTTTGCATAGATTTGTCACCACGGCTAAACATCCTTGTAGAATTACAACCAGTGGTAACCATACATCCGAATACCAGGATAATAAATATCTGCTTATACATGCTCCACCTCCATTTAAAAATTAAAGTATGTTAATTCAGTTTATCGAATCTTCGTTGTGGAAATAATCATTTGTTTCCACTGATTTACTAATCAGATGAAGGTTGTCTTTTGGTGCATATTTTTTTTAAACTTTAGTAGTTCAAGTTTCCACCACGTTCAATTCTTTTGTCAATATCAAATCTGAAGATGGTGCAGAAAAATTAATTGCATGAATTGGCGTACCGCATTTTGTACTTGCCAAAACATGGTGAATTTCTTATGTTTGGCAGGGAGGCTAATTTAATATTTGAGTACTACTGGAAATTTGCTTTACAATGTATGATTCATATAAGATTTACTGTTAACATCTTGATGCATAGGAAATTCAATGTTGGTGACACTTCGACTCTGCTCAGTGCTACATTTTCATGAGTACCTGCCCGATTTCGTAATTCAGGCGAGGAGTTGGAGGATAGTCTTTTGTTGCGATAACGATCTATTTTAATATCTGGTTGCATATAGAAAAGATATTTTTTTGCACCAGGTTTAACTTACTGAATGATAAATGTTAATATCCTCTAGGTTTTTCTTTTCTAAGGGATATTTGAAGGATATAACATGTCCGGCAAATTGAAGAATGAAGATTTTGAAGAATTTCAAAGAAGAATTAGACGGGGTGGTTCAGAGGTAGATGAATCAAAAAACTTATTCTTCAAAGCCATGGAAAGTAAGATAAAATGGACTATATGTTCAGTATCTTATGAATATCTTGGTGATTACTTAGGTTTAGGATTTGAGGTAACCCTTAACGCTTTACTTGATAATTGGGATTCACAAAAGGGAAAAACCTTTTATAGCTACTTTGATAATTATGTCAGCCGTAGAATTAAAGCAAAAATATATAAAGATATATATAAGAAGACAGAAATTTCTCTCGATGGATTAACGACTCCAAGCGGAGAAGATGAAAGTCACACAGATAATGATTTTGTAAAAGACTATAGAGAATTAACGCCTAAGGAGACATATGAAGCGTCATTATTAGCAGAAGAGTTGGAGGAAACATTTTATGCGTTAAATTCTAAGATTCAGACTATTTTAATAGATCATTATTCATATGATAAAAAAACCAGGCAAATTGGTGACGAACTTGGCATTAGTCATAGTCAGGTTGTAAGGAAGAAAAATCAACAAGGTAGTGATGCATTGCAAAGATTGAAAAATGTGATAGAAAACTTCTTTGAGGCTCAACATTTAGAGTATGATGAAAAAATAGCCCGAAAGGCTTTAGAATCTTTTTTAATTAAATGGAGTAACGCGAATGAGTGTTCAACATAAAACCCTTGAAGAACTCACGGTATATTTAGAAAGTTCCGTTGGGTCTAAAGAAGAAGAATTAATTGAAGAGCACCTGGCAGAGTGTGACGAATGCATCTCAAGCCTGGATTTTCTTAATTCATTAAAGAGAGGGCTAAAAGAGTTTAGGTTGCATTCACAGACGTTTGTAAAAAAGGGCTTATCTCTACACTTAACAAATGACGAAATCCGGAGATACATCAATGATGCATGCAATGAAGATGAGAAAAGAAGAATATGTCCACATCTTGCCGGATGTGATAAATGTTTTCATGATGTAATCGCTATTGAGAAAGTAGTGGAGCAACTGGAGTTTGAAGAAAAAGTAACCAAGGGTATTTCTATTCTCTCAAAATTTATAATAAGCTATCCAACGAGGGCTTCTACACTCGAAAAAGAGGGAAAGGAATTGATACGTGAAGCGGTAAGAAATTGTATAGCACCTTTTTTGATAGGAAGAGCATTTAGCTACTCATTCAAAGGCCCTGAAATATTAGATGAAGGCGTCGGTAAAGAATATAGGAAAATGGAGACAGATGATTTTGCCATTGAGATCGTACAACCTTCCGGTATAGAATCAAATGTAATAATAGGAGTACTTGCAAAGAGTGATCTTAAGAATGCGAAGGTTACAATATGTGCGGAAGAGGAAAAATCAGAGATTATATCACTAGAAAATAGAAGGGCTGTAATTAATAAAGAAAACCTGCAGGCAGAGACCATTAGGTACATAAAAATAGAGAAGATGTAACCCATGGCTCTCGTTTTGAGTCTCTCTGTTATAAGAATTTAACAAGAAAATGGTAAAAGATATGTTAAGCCTTGAAGACATTGAAATTGATTTGGAGGAACTGAAAAGAGCCAGAAAGGAGGGGCTCCCAATTGCTGATTGGCGTAAAACCGCACTAAGACTATTTATAAAACTTTGTATTAATGGTGAAGAAGCATCTTGTGATTTATCAAAAATTCTTTCAAAGAAACTTGCAATTGAATCTATGGCAGAACTCGATAGCTATTTCAATATTTTTGGTTTTGTGGGTGATGGAGAAAAGCACAAATGGCAAAAGTTGTCAAATCAACTCAGGATGATTTACTCTTCATAAAAGTCAAGGCTATTCTGGTGACGGGAAACGATAGCTCAGGAGTAGGGAATATACATAATATCGTTGTCTTTCCAAATAACCAGGAACATATGGTAATACCCTCACGGTTCTTTAATAGTTTAAGGTCGACTATAGAGAGGGTTATGTCTTCTCATAGTGATCATGACCAGAAGTTTACGATAGATACTGCCTTAAAAGATGATGATAATTTATGTGATGATTTCAACTCTATGGGTCTTTCCATTGCGATAGGTATTGAGTCGTGTCTGAATGACTGGAATGAAGTATGGGAGGATGTGTGGGAGGAGTGGTGCTTTACTGGCGAGGTGAAGGACTCTCAAGGAGTAATTGGTGAAATCGGCGGTGCAAGGGCAAAACTTGAGACTGCAATCGAGGCTAAAAAAATAAGATACATTATGATTCCGTCAGAAAACAGACAGGAAATTACAAACTGGATTAAAAGGAAACAAAATATTAACTATAAAGTAAATCCTTCACGAAGCATAGGTATTAAAGATACAGGAAAATCCCCATATTTCTTCAGCAGATTATGGACTTTATCAACCAGTAATATCTTTATGTGGTTTGCCTTAATAATATGGTCATTGTCAGTTGCCTATCTACCTATTAGATACTTTCTTTGGGATAACTTTCAATCATTGAAACAAGGTGACACTCACATAACCATAAATCTGCCTGTTAAAAACCCAAAGAAAGTTAGAGAAAGGCTCTTAAATAGTGGATTTCCGCATGATCAGATTAAGGACATTCCATTATTACGTTTATCAGAACGTTTAGTAGAAACAAATAAAACTGGCAGGGTATTGTTCAAAAATAGAGACGGGGTTATAGAATTTGAGATTATCAATTCGCGTGATCTAACTTTAATTTTAAGTTATATTTGTGGTGGATATATTGTGCTATTTGTCGCTATTCTTGTTATTGCTTCTCTGAGAAAAGAGAGTGGCAATATTGTACATAAGTCCCTTAGCATAAATTATGATTCAATACACTTTGCTGATATGGACAAGGAGATTATGTTTGTTGACAATATAAAACAGGCGGAGTCTATTGTAAAATATAAGATTTGTTAAGCCATTGATTTGCTGGGGACAGAGAATGTAACTCAAGGCTTCAGCCTTGAGCTGCTCAGGTGTGTAACGCATGGCTTTGGCCTTGAGTAGAAGATATGCAAGGAGTTGTAATGCCTCTTGATGAAAGTAAACCATTTCCAAAACGGCCAAGATTGAAGGACTTTGGATATATCGGAATATACTCCTATTTTATAACGGTATTAACTGAAAACAGGCAAAACCATTTTAAAGAGACCCACATTGTAGAACCACTGATAATGCTTCTAGGGGAAACTGCCGAAAAAGAACATTTTTCTGTAACTGTTTTTTGCTTTATGCCTGACCATCTGCATCTCCTGGTAAGCGGACTCGAAGAGCAGTCTAATCTAAAAAAATTTATAAAACTTTTTAAACAAAGAAGTGGATATTGGTTTAAAAAGATAACGCTTCGAAAACTTCGGTATTTGAGTTATTACGATCATATCCTGAGAAAAGTTGAAGCAAAAAATGATATTGCTATGTATATATTACATAATCCAGTTAGAGAAGGTATAGTCGATAATTTTAAGGATTATCAGTTTAATGGGTCTTTTACTATGAATATATACGAACTGTGATATTTTTCTACATGACCTGTCTATCTGTCGAACCTGAATGTTTGAGTCATATGCGTGATATGGGATACGCTATAGGCATAACTCAAGCTTCAGCCTTAACACGCTCAGGTTATAACTCATGACTTCAGTCTTGAGCCTCTCTGGTATACATAGCAACATAGAGTAAAGTACGAAGTTACTAGGCTGCTTAACACTGAGTCAAACCTGAAGGTTTGAGTTACATTTAATAAAAAATAGGGATATTACGATGAGAACAACTACTCAATTGTATTTTTTACCATACCTGATGGTACTTCTCTTTGTTCCATTACAACTACTTGCATCTACCCGTGGCATAAGCGTTGTCTCAAAAGAGGGAAAGAGCCTTTACCTTTATAAGGACTATTATGCCCTGGTAGTGGGGGTAAGTGATTACGACTACTGGCCGGATCTACAGGGAGTTGAGGATGATGTCAGGGAAACAACAAAGGCTTTGGGAGATTTCGGATTTAACGTAAGTATGCTCTTAAATCCTACTTCCAGAGAGCTCAGGGAAAAATTGAATAGCCTGGCATACGAATTAGGAAGAGAAGAAGACCGTGCTATTCTGTTCTATTATTCTGGACATGGTGAGACTGAAACTCTGGCGACAGGGGAGAAATTGGGATATATCATACCCAAAGACTGCCCGATCCTTAATCAGGATCTTATAGGGTTCGGCGAAAAAGCAATCAGTATGAATGTGATTGAAACGTATGCATTACGAATAAAATCAAAACATGTACTCATGTTGTTTGATTCGTGTTTTTCCGGGTCTGTGTTTGCGTCACTAAAAAGTGTTCCAAGTGATATATCTGAGAAGAGTAATCGTCCGGTCCGTCAGTTTATAACAGCCGGTAATGAAGATGAACAGGTTCCTGATGATAGTATATTCAATACCGTTTTAATACAGGGTATTAATGGAGATGCGGACTATAATGAAGATGGATATGTTACCGGTTCGGAATTGGGTATGTACCTGGATACGAGCGTGGTAAATTACAGTCAGGGCAGTCAGCATCCACAATATGGAAGGATACGTCATCCCAAACTCGATAAGGGTGATTTCATTTTTGTATTGGATGGAAATGACAAAGCATTATCCAAATCGACAAAGGAAGAAAATGAAAAGAAAGATGTAAAGATATCTGTATTAAGTGAATCTGTCGTCAATGAAGAACAGCAACAAAAGGAAACTGAGGATGGAAATCTGGAAGAGGAGAGAAAGATACGTGAAGAGAAGGACAGGATTGCAGTTGAGGCACAGAGACTGGAGAAGGAGAGAAGGTTGATTGAAGAAGAGTGGAGGCATCTGGAGGAAGAGGCAGGGAACAATTTGTCTGCAGCAGATGAGATATCAAGAATAGAGATGGAGATGCGAAAGAGAAAGAACAGATTAGATGAAGAAGAACGTAAACTTGAAGAAGAAAGGGGACTTATTGATAAAGAGTGGGGAGAATTGGAAAAGGAGAAAACGTTTGATAAGGTAAAAGAGTACTGGTCAAAATGGCAGCAACGATTAGCAAGTACCTATAATCAGGCAAAAAGGTACGATGAAAATCCGAATATAAGTGCCAGAGATAAAACGGACAAATGGCAGAATTTGATCAGTGATTTCAAACAAGATAATCCCTATAGTACTGAAGATGAAAGAATCCGGAACTATGCAAGGAGGCGCCTGGAATATTGGAATGATTTCCAGAAAAGAGATGAGCATACATCTGTGCCGCCACCGCCACGATCTTTAAAAAAACCGCCCCCATACGTTAGAGATTTCAAGGGGCCGAGAAAGATTGATAGAAAGAGGAGAGATCACAGGAGATGAATTTTGAACTGGTAAGCATAGGCATTCAAAATTGGAAAAATAAAAAAGGCACAGAAAAAACATTCAGTGATTATCTGAAATATTCCTCTGCACCTTTTGAGATTAAATATAATGAATTAAACGGTTACACCCTTATCTGACGGTACGGTAACGGCACTACTCTTGTACCAATCCTGGTAATAATCACCTGAATCGTATAGTTTACGAAGATTTTCCAGTACCTGCTCAAATACCTGTGTCCAGTCAGAGCCAACCCTGAAACCGAACATAGCGTTGCGTTTGCCATGGGGTGTACTGCCAATTGTCTGAAGTGATTTCCTGAATCGCAATCTCAGGTTGTCTCCGGCATAAAGATTATCATACATATATTGCATGCCTTCTATGAACTCCTCAAGGTTCATGTCTATAAGTCTATGAACTACATGTGCAGTGTCGTAATATTTCCAATCTTCAGGATAATTCTTTCTGAAAATTCTCTTTTCGGCATCAAGCCTATCATAAAGCGCTGTCTTAGGAAATGGACAATTAATTCCAAAGGTAAGAACATCAATATTGTTTTGCAGCACAAATTCTGTCATTCTTTTGAATGAATCTTTGTCATCGCCATCTGCTCCCAATACTATAGAACCCCAAACAACAAGGCCGTGATCGTGGATTTTTTGAACGCTGTCATAATAATTATCAGCACCAATCCTTAAATTAGTTGTTTTATTCATCTTTTCCAGAACCGCTTCATTTGTTGATTCTATGCCGCAGAGAAATCCGAAATTTCCACTCTTTGCCATAAGATCAAGCACCTCTGCATCCTTCGATATATTGAGTGCAGTAAATCCAAGCCAATCCTTTTTAATGCCCCTGTCTATCATACCACGAAAGAGGTCTTTTGCCCTGTTAGCAGAGTTCTTACTATGTCCATAAAAATTATCTTCTGCAAACATGAGTCCCTTATAATCAGTTGATTCCATTTCATCCAGAACATCTTCAAACGGTCTTTCTCTGTATTTTTTTCCCTGAAAGGTTGGTACGCTGCAGAAATCGCAGTAATTTGGACAACCTTTTGTTGTAACAATTGATGAAAACTTGTAATCATATTTTTTTTTCAGGAGATCTCTATTCGGAAATACATGTTTCATCTCTGACAGGCTTGGCAGCCCGCCTTCGTACTTCTTTTTGAGTTCTCCATTTTCAAAATCTTTAATGACTTGTGGCCACAGTGTTTCGGCTTCTCCAATAAAAATTGCATCCACGTGTTTTGACGCTTCTTCTGGTACTACTGAAGCGTGTATACCGCCCATTATTACGGTCATGCCTTTTTTTCTGCAGACCTCAGCTATCTGGTAAGCTCTTGGCACTTGATAGGTAACAGAAGTAATACAAACCATATCCACAGGTTCAAATGTAATCTCTCCGTTATCATCCAAGGCCAGTTCAAGATTCTCATCGATTACGTCAAACTCCCAGTCACCAGGTGTAAGTGCTGCAATGTATGCCAGGTTCAAAGGCATTTGAACTATGACAGATATACTCTCCTCGCCATGTCTCCCGGGGGGATGTGGATTAATCAGCATCATTTTTCTCATTTTTTATCCTCCTAATTATTTAAAATCATATTGGCCACCCTCCAACCAGAGGATACTACAGCACATATCCCCGGCCCCGGATTAGTCCAGTGCCCGGTCAGAAAAAGATTTTTAAAGGGTGTTGTGTGTGAAAGTCTATTTGACCATGTCTGGTCTACAGTAACGGCCCAACCATAGGCTGCGCCTTTTGAGTTGAGTGTGTAACGATATAACGTCTTCGGTGTGGCGGCGTCAATTACTTCAATATGGTCCTGGATTTCTGGTACAAAATTTTCTAGATAATTTATTGTATCTTTTTTCATTTTATCTTTATATGCAACCCAATCGTCTATGTCGTCATAATTGTCTCCAGAGGAGACAACAACAGAAATTATTTGTTTGTTATCAGGCGCCAGGCTTGGATCAACTTCCGTAGGAACGGAAATATAAAACCAGTCACTACTGGAAAAGCTTAAGTTGTTTGATGTATGGTAAAAACCTCTTTTCAGGTCTTTTAAGTCTATTTTGTTATCAAGGCCAAGGTATAGTAAAAAGAAAGAAACACTTTCCTTCATATTCTCAATCCTGCGAAGATAAGAGTCGTCAACGCTGTTTTTGTCTAATAAAGAGAAAAATGTTTGCTTTGGATCTATGTTTGAGACAAAGATATCAGCCGGAATTTCCCCTCCTTTTTTAGTTGTAACTCCTTTTATAATATTACCATCCGCAAGCATTCCATCAACGCTAGAAGATAGCATAATGTGACCGCCATAGTCAATAAATTTTTGGGTTATCGCATCAGCGAAATTCTGGGTACCGCCGACAGGGAAGTAAGCTCCATCTTTCAGATAATTTACCAACATTTGACACATACCGATAGCCGAAACCTCATGAGGAGGGGAACCAATGTAACCCCACTGTGCGGATAGAGTCATCTTAAGATGCTCATCTGTAAAAAAATTGTCCAGCATTTCCTTGTAGGTAAGGTTCTGGTATTTGATGAGCATCTTATGCTCTTCAGTGCTGAATGTAGCCCTGTATAATCTGATGAATTCCTTAAAAAAAAGAGCTAATTGTTCTCTTTCTGATGGAAACCGTTCCTTCAGTAGAACCACATAATCGTCAATTTCGGCAGGTACATCAATAGAAAAGGAAGGAAAATGTATGCTGTCCATCGGATCAAGCTGGAGGAAATTAATGTTTATGTTAAGCTCTTTAAGGCACCTGCCAACTACACTCCATTTTCCACAACCGCCAATATGATGAACTGCTGAATCAAATACAAAACCTTTTCTCTTAAAAGAGGTACAATAACCGCCGGGGATACTATGTTGTTCAATAATCAGCACGTTCTTTCCCTGCTTTGCCAGAAAAGTCCCGCAGATTAGACCGGCTATTCCGGCTCCCAGTACAATTACATCATACTTGGATTTAATTTCAGATTTGTTCAGGGAGAAATTACTCATGAAAACTGTCGCTATGAAGTTATGAATATTTTGAGATGATTACGGAAGAGATGTTGCCTGTATCGGAAAAGGAGTTGATAAGTACATTGTTTACTTCTGATTCTCTGCTATCGTTAGGTACACAATCCAGATTACATTCATCATCTTTTTCCTGATAGTTTATTGTCGGAGGGATAATATCGTTATTGATTGACAATACACCAGAAACACATTGTAATGACCCTGATGCGTCAAGGCACTCTCCTGTCATTGACTTTATTGCACTCACCGGTACCTTATCAGCGTTATCACCAAAGTAGTCTTTAATGATTTTCGCTTCCATCATATCACCTGTTACACTGGAATTTGCGCATGCGGATATATAAGAAACCTCTTCGTTGTTAATCCCGGCATCTTCCATTGCCATAGAGATACACCTTACGCCTTGAGTAGTGTCAATGTTGTCACGAGAAGTTTTGTCAGGATTAAACGTACATCCGTACCCTTTTATCTCGGCATAAATCTTCGCGCCTCTTTCTAATGCGTCTTCGAGCCTTTCAATAACAAGTATCGCAGCAGCTTCACCAATAACAAAGCCATTACGTCTTTTATCAAATGGTGCGGAAATTTCGAGACTATCATCACTGCTTCCTGACAATATTCCTGAACTGTAAGCACCCCAGAAAATATCAGGAGTTAAACCGTGAACTCCGCCAGCTAACACCGCTTTCCCTCTGCCAAGCCTCAGGAAATCAGAGGCATAAATGATAGCGTCCAATCCACTGGCAGTTCCTGTAGATATTGTAGAATTTAGTCCAGTTGCATTACAGAAAATAGATACTCTGCTTGCCGGTGCATTCAAGACCGTGTTCGGGAAGTCCATAGGATTTACGAAAGTTGGCCCTTCCTGTAATCCTTCCAGGTCGAATGAGCTGATACTGTCAATACTTCCATACGTTGACCCAATTACAATTCCCAGCTCGTCGGCATCATAAGTTTCGTGAGTGATACTAGCATCTGCCATGGCAAGCTTTGCCGCAGAGGAGACCAATAGCGATGTTCTGTCTATGTGTCTAATGCCTTTTTTGCCTAAGTATTCCTTTGGATCAAAATCAGTAATCTCACCCGCCTTTTTGCTTTTATATTTGGCGACATCAAACAGAGTGATATCTTTTATCCCTGATACACCCTTCGTCAAATTTGTCCAGAACTCATCCTTGTTCACACCTATTGGCGACAAAACACTTATTCCTGTTATAACCAGACGACTATTCATATAAATTCTTAACCTCTTATGTAGAAATTACTTTAAAAACTGAAAAATTTTAACGATATTATCAGTTGGTACACGATTAATACTAACTTAATTTTTGATTCTTAACCGGTAAACTTTTTTAGTATAAGACTGCTATTGTTACCGCCAAAAGCATAAGCATTATTCATGGCAATATCAACCTGCATTTCTCGCTTAACATTGGGAACAAAATCCAAATCGCACTCAGGGTCTCTTGTTTCGTAGTTTATAGTTGGAGGCACAACACTCTCTTTAATGGCTAAAGCACAGGCGATTGCTTCTATGGCGCTGGCTGCCCCCATTGTGTGGCCAAGCATAGATTTTATAGAACTTATCGCCAGGTTCTTCGCGTGTTCTCCAAATACCTTCTTTATTGATATCGTTTCTGCCTTGTCGTTAGCGACTGTTCCCGTGCCGTGCGCACTCATATATTGAACATCTTCCGGTCTGATTTTGGCACTTTTCAAGGCTTTTGTCATTGCCGAAGTGACTCCATTTCCTTCCGGGTGCGGAATTGTTATGTGGTAACCGTCACAACTCAGGCCGTAACCCAGGATTTCTGCATAAATATTAGCGTTTCTAGCCAGTGCGCCTTCTAAGGATTCTAATACCAGCATTCCTGCACCTTCACCGACTAACAGGCCTTTTCTGTTTTTATCAAAAGGTTGGCAAATGTCCGGTGCAATAGCATTTAGCCTGCTAAATCCGACAAATGCTACTTTAGAAAACGGATCAGAGCCACCGGCAAGCATTATGTCAGCTCTTCCTAATTTTATCAGGTCACATGCATAGCCTATAGCATAGTTTCCCGCTGCACATGCAGTCGGTATTATTGTGCTTGGCCCTTTAAGACCAAATTCAATAGATATGTTAGACGGCATATTGACGCAAGGATGCTGACGGAACAGACCGGGATCTACACTGTCTTCACTCTTCTCATGTCTAACGTAGTTTACTTTTTCCAGAATCTGAATTTCACCTGCAGTTGTTCCAATTGAAACACCAGTTCTTTCTGGGTCAGTATTGTTGAGATCAACATTGGAGTCATCGATAGCCAGCTTTGCAGCTGCTATGGCAAATTGTGAACCTTTACCAATCTCATGATTTGAACCATTCTTTGTATAGTCATCATAATTGAAGTCTTTGACTGTACAACCTCTATGAACTCTAAAAGGAGAGGTGTCAAATGATGTGATCTCAGACACACCGGATGTACCGGATATTAACGCATCCCAAAACAGATCTTTTTTGTTACCTATAGGGGAAATTACACCTAAACCGGTAATTACAATTCTTTTATCCTTATCCATAGTTATTTACTTTGCAGTTACTTATGCTTTTATTCTGTTAATGAGTCCTTGTTCGCAACACCAAAGCTTAAAGTTGCTTTTGTAACAACTTTATCTCCCACTTTTGCCACTCCCTTAACTATAGCCGCACTGGAAATTACTTTTTCTACATCAACTTCCAGAATAAGCTGATCACCAGGAAATACGGGCTTTGAAAAACGTACGTTTGCGGAAGCCAGCAAAAAGACTTTATCTTTATTCTGCTCGGTATCAAAGCTCTTTTTGAAGAGGATAATCGAGGCTTGCGCCAGGGCTTCTACAATGAGAACTCCAGGCATTATGGCAAAATCAGGGAAGTGTCCTGCAAAGAAAGGCTCATTACCAGAGATGTTTTTAAGACAAACAATTCTGCTCTCTTTTTGAAGCTCAATGACTTTATCAATAAATAAGAAAGGGTATTTCTGAGGAACCAACTCTCTTACTTCCTCAAAATTCAGCATTTAAAATAACCTTTCGTTCTCTGTAATAGTCACTGCCAGTCCACTATTGTCATTAGTGTATAGGCATATAGATGATTAAGAAGCGTTACAAGCTTTTTCCTATTTTCCTTCAAGTGTAGACCTGGTCATTTCAATTGTTGCATTCAATGACGTAATGTCTACGAGTTTTTCTTCCGGAATTTGAACCTTAAATTTCTTTTCTATAAGGGCTAGGATTTCCAGTGCCAATAAGGAATCAATTTCCAAATCCTTAAAAAAATCGGCATCTCTTTTCTCCCATATTTCATTCTCTTCCAGCTCGGTTACTTCGGCTACAATAGCAGTAATATCTTTCTCTAAGTTCTCTACAGACAATATCTTACCTCCCTAATAAACAACCAGAAATCTAACTATACCCAAAAATAATAATTAAAAAATTATTAAACGGGTCTTATGAAGTTGCTTTCTGTAAAAATTATTGATCTAAAAGTATTGATAGTATTTGATTACGATAAAATGAAAATTATCGAAAAGGGCAAAATAACAAACTTATATCAATATGTCAATAACAATCTTAGGACAATTTACATTGTAAACTGGTATAGAAGATTGCCGTTAGCAATAATAAATATTCCTTCCAAACGGAAGGTATTTGATGAAAAGTGCGGAGAGTGCTGCTAATGTATGTCTCTTCGATGTATGTACAGATAAAAAGAACGGTAGAATGGAATTGCGCATAACGATCAATAATGTGTAAGTCTCTAAAATCACAGGACTTTCTATAATAATTAGTACGAGTTTTTTATATAAATATACTTGACAACTATATTTTGTATGGATAGACTTTTCACTATTATCCTAATTTCTTCTGCAAAAGCACAAATCAAAGAAGGACAAAATGCGTAGTATTGCGTTCATAAATCAAAAAGGTGGGGTGGGAAAAACGACTTCGACTGCAAATGTTGGAGCATGCCTGGCTGCGCTTGGTAAAAAGGTGCTCCTGATCGACCTTGATCCTCAAGCCAATATGAGCATTCATTTCGGTATTAATGTCCAGGGAAAAGGTTTATCTATTTACGAGGTTATGTGCGATAAGAAGACTGTCTCTGAAGTATTAACAAAAACAACCGTTAGAGGCTTGGATATTATCCCTTCCGACATTGATCTTGCGAGCGCAGAGGTAGAGCTTGTTAGTGTTGTGGGACGTGAAACGATCGTTAAGTTCCATCTCGAAGATATCTTAGGTGAGTATGATTATGTTTTAATTGACTGTCCACCGTCTTTAGGGCTTCTAACTCTGAACGCACTTACTGTTGCTAACGAAATTTTTATTCCTTTGCAGACTGAGTTCTTTGCTTTGCAGGGTGTAAGTAAACTAATACAAACTTTTGATGTTATCAAGAAACGGCTAAACAGCTCGTTAGAGATTACAGGAATAATAGTTTGTATGTATGATAGCAGGACAAAGTTGGGGCAGGCAGTGCTTGACAAGATCAAAGAATATTTTGCAGATAAGGTATTTGTCACTAACATTAGAAAGAATATTAAACTCTCAGAAGCAACAAGCCATGGTGTGCCAATTACCGTATATGCTCCGGAATCTAATGGCGCTCAGGATTATGAGGCATTAACTAAAGAAATAGTTGCTCAAGAAACAAAGCATCCTAAAGAGATGGTATAAATATTCGAAAACATATTTTCCCAGTAATATGATTTCAATTTTTGGATTAAACCAACCGTATTTGTTAGTTTGTAGATTATAGAATTTTGGTGACAATCATCACTAAAGGAAAGTTTTATGCAAAAAAAAAGTGTACTTGGAACAGATCCTTTTAAGTGGTTAAAGGAAAGTAATAAAGAAGAGAACACTGATAATCAGAAGGGTGACTTAGATGGTCAGGAGAAACAGGCAGAAAAACCGCTTGATCCTGTAGATGACATTAAGGACACAGGTGTAGAACAAGAAGAAAAAATATACGAGCCTATTGATGTATCAGAGACGCTTAAACTACAGGGAAACAAGGTCCATGGGCTTGATAATGTAACAGAATCTTACAGCGTGCAGGAAGAAGAGACTTTTGAATCAAGTGATATAACAGAGGAAAATCGAAAGGCTGTTTTAGGCAAGGGAGCATATGCTTATCATGCTAAGTCTCGTGATACAACACAAAAAGACAGTCCCGCAACTGCATTTGTAATTGTTTACACCGTTTTATTGCTAATTCTTGGTTTCATAGTCTATAGGGATTTGACAAAACAAATTGATAAATTGGAGACAAAACTGGAAATTGTAGAAAAACAACTTGATGCAGGTTTAATAAACTACGAGGATACAGAAGTAAATGACGTTTGGTGATTCAAAATAAACAGTTGTAAATTTTATAATTGTACTTTGTCGTTTTCCAAAATAGTATGTTCTACCTTAAATTTTGTCTTACGTCCATTGTCCAATAGTAATATCAATTCTCCGTCGTTAGAAATTCCCAGAAAAATTCCTGTAAGTTCTGTTTTAGCATTACGAACATTGACCCTTCTCCCAATATTCACACAAAATTCCTGCCATTTCTCTATAATATGTTCGTAGCGTTCATCTTTTAAGATTAAGTACCATGAATCCAAATTCTGTAGCAATGCCTTTGCAAAATTGGTGCGATCTATGAATGTCTCTTTTTCAATAGTAAGAGATGTTGCCGGTTGATCGATATGTTCCGGAAGTTCATGCTTTTTTAAATTGACATTTATACCAATTCCTACGATGTAGTCTCTTAATTGTTCTGTATGATCCTGTGTTTCTACAATTATTCCACCTAATTTCTTTTTATTAATTACAAGATCATTAGGCCAGTCGATTTCAATCGGCAATTTGAACATATCCCTGATGGTTTGCACGATTGCAACTGCAGTAAAAAGCATCAGAAAATATGACTTTTCTGGTTGGATTACCGGCCTTAAGACAACAGTCAGTAACAAGCCTTTCCCGCTCTTGCAGAACCACTCTCTCCCTGACCGTCCTCTTCCCTGAGTTTGCTCTTCAACAAAGATTGTGGTCCCCTCTATAGCACCCTCTTTGAGCATTTTCTTTGCAATGTCCATTGTAGATGCTGTACGTTCAAGTGTAATTACTTCCCTGCCTATTATATCTGTACGCAGGTTATCTTTAATCTTGTCAGCTAATAAGCGAACAGGTTTCATATGCTTAATGGGAAGAATTTTTTTGAAACTTTGAAGATTGTATTTGTTGGCAGATACTCATTTGTGAGGTTCTATGACCACTTTTATAGACTCTTTGGCCTCAGTAACCAGCTTAAAGCCACGTTCTACTTCTGACAGACCTAAACGATGAGTAATCATCTCTTTTACCGGGACACGCTGAGAACTAATCAACTCAATTGCCACCTCTATGTCAAGAGGGCTGGCACCGTATGTTGGCAATAAAGTAAAACAATTTTTCCAGAAATCATTAAACGGTACAGAAAGACGAGTATCCGGGCCACCAGGTGCAAAGAACAGGATGGTGCCGCCGCGGTCTACAGATTTTATAGCTGTATCTAAGGCAGAGTCTGCTCCGGCGGTTACTATTATACGATCTGCAAGCCTGTTACTATTCAACTTGAGCAGATGTGAAGGTAGGTCGTCATGAGCGGAAATAACGGAATCAGCTCCAAATTTTCTCGCCATCTCCATACGATATTCACTTATATCGGTGGCAATTATCTTTCCAGCTCCGAGTGATCGAGCAAGCAGTATGTGAAGAAGCCCTGACATTCCACTGCCGATAATAACTACCGTTTGGCCAGGCTCAATACGCGCTACTCTTTGGCCTCGGACTACACAAGCCAATGGCTCGATAAAGGTGCCGTCTTCCAGTGACATATTATCAGGAAGTACAGAGACTCCTCTGTCTACATTAATTGCCGGTACTCGTACATATTCGGCAAAGCCACCGGGATCAAAATTCGTACTACGCAAGGAGTCACATACGGTGTGGTGGCCGTTTAAACAATAATGACAGGTATTACAGGGAACATGATGCGAAACAAAGACCCTATCTCCTTTTTTGAATCGAGTAACATCCTCTCCGATCTCAACAATCTCACCGGTTGCTTCATGGCCAAGTACTAGAGGTGCCTTGTGTATACGATACCATTCCATCACGTCACTACCGCAGATACCGCAGGCCAATGATTTTAATAATATTTCACCTCGACCAATCTGTGGAGTTGGCATCTCCTCTACTCTAATGTCGCTATTTTTGTAATACATTGCTACGCGCATGTCAGTATTTTTTCTCGTTGGCTATTTGGCGACAGTTGATGAAAATGAGAACCATCAAGAACGTCGTAAGTTGTTGATATGAATGGTCGGGGCGACTGGATTCGAACCAGCGACCTCCTGCTCCCAAGGCAGGCACTCTAGCCAAGCTGAGCCACGCCCCGACTTCTATATTCAGGATTAAATCTTTTGATTTGCAGAATATGCGTTAAGTAATCTCTTTAAAACAAAATTTGAAACAGAAAAAGGACACTTAGCAAAGAGTAGTAAATTATAAATGCTTCGTCCCTATGAGGGATATTATAAAAACATTATATTTGATCAGGAATGTCTTAGGATAGTAGAGTAATTTGAAGATGTCAAATCTATTTACTGACAAAGACTGTCGACAGATGGGGTACCAATGCTACCTTCTTCGGTTAAGTCTTTTTCTATCTCAGTTTCTATTTCTTTTCTCGGATCTAATATAAGTTTTTTATACCTCTCTTTTAAGAAAGCCAACTTTTCTGTTTTATTGTAATTCTTTGTAAAATGTATCTTTAAAGTGGAAGACATCTTTCACTCCTTTTTAAACTGCAAAAAGCAACATGTTAATTATGAAGCTTAAAAAGTTTTTATGATGTGAAATACTTACTTATGCATTTCGTTTCCAGTTGTTAATGTCAAATTATATATTTGAAAGAGTCATAGTCAAGACGAATTTCACTTTTCTTTAAATATTTAAAGAAAAATTACTTTAGTATATCGAATATTACAAGGCCCATTATTTTTCCAAAATCGATTAACTCCTGAATCTTTATGGATTCATTTGCAATGTGCGATTGGTCCTCATCACCAGGGCCAAATCCAACTGCCATAATACCTTTTTCTATTAGTTGTTTGGATACTGTTACACCGGAGAATCCAATAGGTACAGGTTTTATTCCGAGTATAGACTCAGTGTGTTTTGAAATTAAGCTGATCAATGGGTTATCTGCTGATACCTGGGTAGGAGGCAGATGCGTATCAACAGTAATATCAAACTTTGCAGTTGAATTATGTTTTTTTACTGAAGTAATTATTGCATAAATATTATTCAAGATTTCTTTTTCAGTTTCACCAGGTAAATAACGTATATCAAGTTTTACTTCACATTTGGCCGGGACAATATTATGCGCTGCTCCACCGGAGATTGTGCCCAGGTTTAGGGTTGGAGGAGAAAACAACTCATGGGTCAGACATTTATATTTTAATTCTCTTAATTGATTCAATAATTCAATCATATTCCATATAGCATTAATACCTTTTTCTGGTGTTGAACCGTGGGCCTGTTTACCATATGACGTTATATTTAAAAATAAAGCTCCTTTTTCTCCAACGTCAATTATTTTCATATTGTTCGCAACATCTGGTATAATCGCATAATCAGCGGATATTCCACATTCGTCAAGCAGGTATTCTAAACCCAGACGCGAACCTTTTTCTTCATCAGCAGCGCCAATTAATAATAAACTACCATTAAGACTTGACTCATTGTCTTTTAACAATTTAGCCAATACCAACATGGGCGCCATTTGTCCTTTATTATCATTTGCTCCACGCCCGAAAATTCTGCCGTCTTTTACTACCGACTTAAAAGGATCTGTGTCCCATCCGTCACCAGGAGGAACTACATCCAGGTGACATGCAATAAGTAATGTCGGCTTTCCTTTACCTATATATCCAACTATGTTTGCTCTTCCAGTAATTTTTTCAAAAATATCATATTTGATATCATGTGCATTAAAATACTTCTTAATAATATTTACCGCTAGATATTCATTGCCGGGTGGATTTACTGTATTGGCGCCAATCAACTCAGTTGACAGGCGTACAATTTCCTCTTCATGGTCTTGCATGTAACTAATGATATGTTCTTCCATTTTGCTTACAATTAAATTACAGACGGGTGTTGTCCACTCGTTTTAGTATGAATTTAATATGTTGTTTTTTTGGGGCCGATGTCGGTAGTGTTTTGCTTTTTAGAAGTGATTGCCAAATTTTTTTTTTGATGCTGGTATTACAAAGAAAGTATAAAATATTTCGAAAAATACTTAAAGAAATATGCTATACCTGATTATCAGCTTGATCTGAGGTAGTTGTATTATTATTTACTTTCTCTTTCATTAATTTCCCCACCTTAAAAACAACAACATTTTTAGCAGGGACAAAGGCTTCCTCTCCAGTACGGGGATTTCTTGCTTTTCTTCCCGCTCTTTGCTTAACCTCAAAAACGCCGAAATCTCTCAATTCTATTCGATTGCCTTGTGATAATTCATGGACTATTCTATCGAGAAACATTTGAATTGTTTCTTTAACTAACAGTTGTGAATTGTCACTTTTTCGTACTATTTTTTCGCATAAATCTCTCTTTGTGGTAGTTTGCATTTCTTTTCATCCCTTTCTTTTGCGAAAGCCCTTTGCATCTTTTATAGGAAGCTTTCGGGACATGCTATCAAGTCTAAATGCTTATGTCAACAGGATTTTATGACTTTTATTAAAGGGGCTTTTATTTTAAAATATCTTTTGTTTGACAAATATTTATCATTCTATAAAATAAGGAACTTAGAATGTTCAAGAATTTAATACAGAAATTAATCAATTGTCAGTTGACTTGTGAAGTCAGATGACTTTATCTCATATTTAGATAAAAACCTTTCAAGGTAAACTGTGGAATAACTATATACAACAAAGGACAAAATTATGAAAATAAGAATTAGAAAGAGTTCTATTAAACGAGTTAGAATGTGTGGTTTTCGAAAAAGAATGAGCACAAAAGGTGGAAGAGCAATACTTAACAGAAGGAGAGCAAAGGGTAGGAAATTTAATACGTAGGATGGCTATGTCAGCTAATGTTTTCCGTTTTTTCTATTTTCCCTGACAAAAGCAATCTTAACGTATTTAGCGTCGCATTTGCAGCGCGTTTTTTTATATCGACTCTTGATCCGAAAAAACAATACTCTTTACACTCCAAATCATCATTTATTGCAGTTGCAACATAGACCAGTCCCACAGGTTTTGTTTGATCGATTCCTTCTTCTATACCAGTTGGTCCTGCTATTCCGGTAACAGCTAAACCTATGTCTGCCTGCATACGTTCTCTTGCGCCAGCAGCCATTGCTTTTGCAGCCTCTGCACTTATCACACCGTATTCTGTAATGAGTTTTTCTGAAACATTGAGTAAATTTTTCTTTATTTTATTGCTATAAGAAACTATTCCCCCTAAAAAGAAAGCTGAGCTACCTTGGATATTTGTCAATAAGTTTGAGACTAGGCCTCCGGTACAAGACTCGGCAACGGCTAATGTTATAGCATTTTTTTTTAAAATATTAGAAATGATATTTTCAAGTGTTTCTTCAGATTTGCTGAAAACAAACTCTCCCAATTCGTTGCAAATTTCTTCTTCAATATTATCAAGTATTGAAACAGCTTCAATCTCATCCATATCACGTAATATGATGTGAATGGAGACAATTCCATCATTTACAAGCGTACTGTAAGACAAGTACTTATCTGATTTAATTATTCGTTCGACTTTTTCGTCAAGTATAGATTCAGACATACCAAATGTATTAATTACTCTTGTATATCGTTTCCTGCTTTGCCCTGATTTTCTCTGGATATAGGGAACGATCCAATTCTCAAACATTTGTACCATTTCCGTATGTACACCAGGCAAGCAAATAATGTTGGTCTGGGCGGTGGTTACAAGAAAACCTTGGGCTGTTCCAGTAGCATTCTGGATAATAATACTCCCTTCCGGGATTTTTGCTTGTTTTAGATGATTAACATAATTCTGGTTATGTGTGTTTCCTATTAAGTCTTCAATATGATTTATTGACTTTTCGTCTGGTACTAATGCCACATTGCAGAAATCAGCGATAACTTCTCTTGTGATATCATCCTTCGTTGGTCCCAACCCACCTGTCATTATGATTAAATTAGCCCTCTCTGATGCTGCTTGAAGTGAGAATTTCAATTCCTCAGAATTGTCACCTGCAATTGTTTGATTTACAACATCGAAGCCCATTTCTGTAAGTTTTTTTGCGGCAAATGGTGCATTCAAATCTCTGGTTTCTCCGCACACAAGCTCTGAACCAACAGATATTAATTCTATTTTCATTCTTAATATTTAAATTTCCATGATCATTCTATTTGTTAATGGATCCTGTCATTGCCATACACACACAGGGTATTTTTGCCCATCTTTTTTGCTTGATAAAGGGCTTCGTCAGCTTTCCGGATTAAAGACTCCTCTGTATTGGCATCATCTGGGTATCCAGCCAGTCCTACACTTACGGTTATCGTTTCATTGTGAGGAAAACCTTTGAGGTTTGAATCAGCGACCCCTTTCACAATCCTGTCAGCAAAAACACGACCGTGTTGCTTTGCAGTTTGCGATAAAATTATGGCAAATTCATCTCCCCCATAACGTACAGCAGGATCCGTTCTTCTTACGAAAGATTTGAATATTGATGCTATCTCTTTTAGTATGATATCTCCACTCTGATGGCCGTAATTATCATTTACTTTTTTGAAATCATCAATATCAATCATTATTAATGAAAAACTGTATTTATATCTGTTCGCTCTCGCAATTTCAGCATTCAATAATTCATGAAAAAATTTATGGTTATATAGTCCTGTAAGTCCGTCTACTCTCGAAATTTGTTCAAAGTACTCTCTTTCTGCAGCACGTTTTTCAAGTGTTCTTTTATATAGTGATTTTTCAACGATAATATTAAGATATTCTAAATCTATGGGCTTCGCCAGATAATCAGTTGCACCATTTTTCATACATTCTACGGCAGTTTCTACGGATGGGAACCCTGTCATAACAACAAAATCAGTTCTGGGGGAGATTCCTTTTGCCTTTTTAACAAACTCAACTCCTGAAAGCTTCGGCATCTTCAGGTCAGTAATTATTAAATCATAAACTACATTTCTTATCTTTTCAATTGCAAGCTCAGTATCTGTACAAACAGTGACTTTATGTCCATGATCTTGTAAGGTACTTTTCATAAATTGTACGATACCCTCTTCATCGTCAACTACCATAATGTGAGTTTCTTCAGAATCAGTCTCCTTGGGTAAATGTTTTTTTTCTTCATTTGCCATACTGTTCTCCAATAGTTTATTGACTTACTCTGCCACACTTCATTTATTGTAGCATGGCGTAGAGACTTCAGCTTCAGAGAAAGTTGCCATTTGCGTGAGGGTTTTAACACCGGCTTCAATCAGGCCCATTGCCAGGACCGCCCCAGTACCTTCTCCAAGCCTTAGCTCCAGGTTTAAAACCGCTTTTTTCTGTAATTTGTCCAATGCAATCATATGGCCATTTTCAGTAGATGTGTGAGATGATATGAGATAATCATTGACCTTCGGTTCTATTGCACATGCTATTAATGCGGCGGCAGTAGAGATAAATCCGTCAATCAAGATTGGTGTCTTGTGGCTCGCCGCGGCGAGGCACAGGCCTGCAATGCCGCCTATTTCAAATCCTCCTACTTTTGAAAGGACGTCTATTGGATCAGAAGAGTCGGGTTTGTTAACACTTAAAGCCTTTTTTATGACATTGATTTTTTCTTCTACGCCATTATCGTCTAAACCGGTTCCTCTTCCTGTTACTTTTCTTAAATCTGCTCCTGTTAAACATGCAATTATTGCGCTACTTGACGTAGTATTAGCTATGCCCATGTCACCAGTAGCAACGATATCTATTCCGTTAAGGAGTTCCTCGTTAAACACTTCTATACCCACTTCCAGAGATTTTATAGCCTGTTCTCGGGACATTGCTGGTCCACGTGCAATATTACCAGTTCCGTATCCCACCTTTTTTATCTTCAAACCATCAACAGGTTCAAAATCAGCATTAACACCACAATCAACGACAACAACCCTTGCACCGACATGTTGTGCTAAAATGCATATAGTTGCACCACCATCAAGGAAGTTTTTAACCATTTGCCTGGTTACCTCTTGTGGAAAAGCGCTTACGCCTTCACAGGAGACACCATGATCTCCTGCCATTGTAAAAACAACTTTGTGCCTTATTGTTGCATCAGGTGATCCTTTTATCGAGGCGTAGATAGTTGCAAACTCTTCAAGTCGCCCAAGACTGCCAGTAGGAATGGCTAGATTGTTAAATCTATTTTTTATATCACCATCTAAATCTATCGAGACTTTCTCAATATTTTCTATTGTTTTACTTAATAGTTTCATTGCTTACCATATGAAATATTATTGTGGAGTCGATTGATAATTAGTTTATATACTATTAGTCGTGGGAAATTAATACAGCCATACTCTCAACATTGAAAACAATCGGTCAACGTCAAATGGTTTGGCCAGGTAGTCATTGGCACCAGCTTCAATACATTTAGCACGATCTCCCTTCATCGCCTTTGCTGTCAGTGCAATAATAGGGAGTTTTTTAAATCTATCTTGCTTTCTGATCTCTTCTATGGCAGTGTATCCGTCCATTTCAGGCATCATGATATCCATGAGTACTAGATGGACATCCGGATTATTGTTTAAGCATGTCAACCCTTCTTTGCCATTTTTCCCAATTAATATTTTTATGTCTTTGTCTTCAAGGACCTTTTTGATTGAGAAAACATTTCGCATATCATCGTCCACTACCAGTATTGTTTTACCGGCCATAACTGATTCTCTGTCATGGATCATTCGGAGTATCTTTTGTTGTGCTTCAGGAAGGTTTGCTTCAACGCGGTGTAGAAATAGTGTAGTCTCGTCTAAGAGCTTTCGATGGGAACCTGCGCCCTTCATAATAGTTGTTGCGGCGAATTCGTCTGTTAATTTTTTTTCTTCCTTCGTAAGTTCCCTGCCAGTATAGACAATAACAGGTAGTTGAAAGAGTTCTTCGTTTGTTCTGATTTTGTTGAGTAATTCTATACCTGACATATCGGGAAGGCTAATGTCTAACACCATGCAGTCAAACTTTCCGGTTAATATCTGGTTATAGGCTTCCATGGCGGTTGAGGAAGTCGTAATGCTGACATCTCCGCTGCCGATAACATCGGATATCATTCTTGCTTGTTCCGGATTATCTTCCACTACAAGAAGGTCTTTTACGGGTTTTGATATTATTTTATTAAATTTTTCAAATACCTGGTCAATTACAACTGGGCTTACCGGTTTTGTCACGTAATCTATAGCACCCATTTTTATGGCTTCAAATTTATTGTCAGATGCAGATATGAAATGGACAGGGATATGACGGGTTTCTGGGTTATTCTTCAGCTTTATCATAACAGTCCATCCGTTGATTCCGGGTAGATTTAAATCCAGGATTATACCGCTCGGTTTGTAATAATCTGCGAATTGAAGGCCGGTTTCCCCATCTCCCGCAACCAGACATTTAAAACCATGTTCACGTGTTAAATCCCTCAGGATTTTTAAGAATGCAGGATCGTCTTCGATAATAAGTACAGATTTATCTTCTTCCGAAATTGTTTTTCTGTCATCTTTGATGTTTTCCTCAATCTCTTTTCGGTTAATTTGTTTTTTCTTCTTTTTTCTGCCGGTGTCTGTTTCTGTTTTTACAGATGATGGTGCCGGAGAATTTTCCATTGTTTTTGTTTCTGATTTAAGTGTTTCCGGAAGACAGAGTGTAAAGGTGCTTCCTTTACCATGCGTACTTTTCATATGAATTTCGCCATGAAGCAATTTGGTAAGTTCTTTTGAAATGGAAAGCCCAAGCCCTGTTCCTCCATATTTCCTACTTGTGGTGCCATCAGCTTGTTTAAATGCTTCAAAAATTACTCTTTGTTTTTCTTCCGGAATACCTATTCCCGTATCAATAACGGAAATCAAAATAGACCTGGTTTGATCTAATTTACTCTTTGATAATTCATTTTGACGACTTATTTGCAGGGAAACACTTCCTTTAGACGTAAATTTGAATGCATTAGAAAGGAAATTTTTTATGATCTGATCAACCCTCTGTTCGTCTGTAAGAATATACTCTGGTAATCCATCTGTAATTTCAATATTAAAGCTGAGGCCTTTTTCTTCTGCGGCATGTTGGAAGTTTCGTTTTATATTTTTGCAAAAATCCTGTAAATACATATTATCTATTTGGAGGTCCATCTTTCCCGCCTCTACCTTGGAGAGATCCAGTACATCATTGATAAGATCAAGTAAGTCATTACCTGAAGAATTAATTGACAGAACGGATTCCACCTGATCTTCTGATAAACTGCCGTCTTTATTATCTCCGAGAAGTTTCGATAAGAGGAGAATACTATTTAACGGAGTTCTGAGTTCATGGGACATGTTGGCCAGGAATTCAGATTTGTATTTACTGCTTTGTTCCAGCTCTGACGCTCTTTCTTCAACAATCTTGCGGGTGTCTCTCAGATCCTTATTCTGCTTTTCTACATATTCTTTTTGTTCCTCAAGTTCTTCGTTGATCTGGCGAAGTTCTTCTTGTTGAGCTTGAAGTTTTGATTCAGAATCTTTTAAAGCAATAGTGTTTTCTTCAAGCTCTTCATTGCTTTGGCGGAGAGCCTCTTCGCGTGTCTGAAGTTCTTCTGCCTGTTGCTGTGTCTGTACCAGAAGAACCTCAGTACGATTTCTGGATATAACAGTATTCAAGGCTATAGCAATGCCCTCTGCAACCTGCTCCAGGAAGGTTAGATGGATGTCCTGGAATTCGTGGAGAAATCCCAGTTCGACAACGCCCCTTACGGTGTTATCTAATAGTAATGGGAAGATCAGGATATATTTTGGTGTAGTTTCTACTATGCCAGAATTAATGCTGATAGAATCATCAGGGCAATTTGTTAAAAGAATATGTTTTTTCTCCAATGCCACCTGGCCTACGAGTCCTTCACCGGGCATGAATTCATTCGGGGTATTCTTTCGTTGGGAGTATGCATAACTACCTATTAGTTTAAGGCGACTATCATTACCAGACATATACAGTAACCCAACCTGTGCATTTAGATATTCGGTCAGGCATCCAATAATATTCCTGCCCAATGCTTCAGTATCCTGTTCACCCTGCATTCTTACATTCAGCTCCATTTGGCCAGTCTTGAGCCAGTTATGGGTATCATTCTTTTTCATCGTCAGGCGTAAGTTGGAAATCATATCATTAAAGCTGTCTGCTAATTCACCAATTTCTCCTCTGGATTTTATCTCAATATTATGGTCAAGTTCTCCTTCTGAAACGCTCTTTACCACTCTTGAAAGCGTGGTTATAGGTTTGGTTATACTTTTTGCTATAAAAAAGCATAGTATAAACATTGCTATTGCAGAGCCGCCTGTCAAGCCGGAATAGATGATAACAGAAACTATCTTTTCCGAGGATAACGCTGTCGCTTCTTTAAGAATTTCCTGGAGTTGAACATCTTCGACTCTTTTTAAATCGTCAATTCTTCCTGTTGCGGCAGCAAAAACTAATTCGGGTCTCAGCTCAAAATTACCATAAGCAAGATTTTCACTGATCTGCTTGCGTATATCCATTACGGCCTTAATATTTGATTCGCTCATTTTTTTGCGAAACTCTTTCAATATTTTTTCTGTAATCTGGTATTTAAAAGCAGCTAACAATGCATCCTGTCCTTTAGATACCAGCATCCAGGCGCCCATCTCTGATTGAGTGACGGGTTTATCTTCCGCTACGAAACCGGTCATAATCGCCCTTTCACGGCTTGCCATTTCTTTGGCCATGATGAGATTGACACAGGCCGTAAATGGAAAAGAAAGTTCGGAGTCCTTAATAATTACACTTGCCTCCTGAAATGTTCCTATGATGTCGTCTATTATCTCGGAATAGAGTTCATTGGATTCCTCATTTCCTATTGCCAGTGAAGTAATCTTTTCTCTGATAGAAGGCAGTTTCCACAGTTTTTTTGAAGAAGCATTGATACGTCTGGCAAATTTATAGCCAAGTTTTACCATATCCAATGATTTTATGTCTTCTTCCATGACAGTGTAATACCTGTCAGTCAGTAGTCTCTGCTTTTTCATTGTGGCTTTCATGTTACTTCCATTACTGGCGATGTATCCGGAAGATGATCCACACTCTCTCTGTAATTGGTGAACAACCTGGTTGGCAACTACCATATAATCTGCGATACTCTTAATCTGTTCAGTCTGTTTTTTTGCATCAAATTCACGAAGCAACAGAATTGCCATGAATCCACCTACTATCAAGGCCGGGATCAATGCCAATACTATCAACTGCTTTATCAGCCCTAATCCTGGAGATCGTTTAGACTCTTTCCGCTTTTTCCGAAGATCGTCATTTTTCATATCAAATTCCTAATAGGTTTGGTGGAAAATATTCTTGATAATATCTGTTGTGGAGGCTGGTGGAATAATGATAGCTCTTTTCATGATTCTGCCTTTTAATGTTAGTTTTCCAATACCTGAATTCTATGTTTAATAGGTTCTCTTAATTTCCGAAAATTTTGTGTTTTCTTGATTTGGAAACTTGAATTGTAGCTTTCAATTAAATGCGGGCCATTTGAAGAGGTAATTTTGTTGGTATCCTGTCCATAAGTACATAAATCTTGGGTAATCATCATCTGCTGCTGAGGCGTGAATACCAAACTTGATTGTTCGATTTCCAAATAAATTATCCATTGAACCTTCAAAAATTTCTGCCAGATTAAACATTCTTTTATATTTTATAATTTTTGCTTCCTTTAAACCTGCTATCTCTTTAGCTAAAGTGATTGCGTCATCAATATAGCCCAACTGATCGATCAATCCATTATCTAATGCCTGTTTTCCCGTATATATTCTTCCATCCGCTAGCTTTCTAACATTGTCTATTTTCATATTTCTGCCGACTGCAATAATATTCACAAACCGTGTATACATTTCGTCTACAATGTCGTCTAAGACCTTTCTCTCATCGTCAGACATTTTTTTAAGAGGTGAGCCAATGCTCTTCATATCTCCTGATTTTATAGAATTATCTTCAATACCGTATTTTGCAACAAGATTAGCAATATTGATGAGAGGCATGATTACTCCTATACTTCCGGTAATTGTAGTGGGATGAGCAATTATTTTGTCTGCGGCCGCCGAAATATAATAGGCACCTGATGCCGCAACGTCCTGCATACTGACGATTACTTTCTTATTTGTTTCATCTTTAAATTCTAAGACTTTCTTATAAATAATATCGCTTGCTGTTATTCCTCCTCCAGGACTGTTCATTTCCAATATCACCGCTTTTACATTATCATCATCCCGTGCTTGCTCAAGTTGATGTTTCACACTGTCAACAATGCTTGGTGCTTCCTGGAAAAGTTTCTTTGAAGATTGCCCGGTAATAACACCCTTTAGTGGAATTAGAAGTATTTTGTCAGTACCTGTTCCTCCTATTACGGTTTCAGTAAGTTTTTTGGTACTCTTATCTTCAACTTGTGTTGTAAGAGTACCTTTTACTACGAAGAGTCCCATCAGTGAAATGAATAATACAACACAACAAAGAAAAAAGAATATTGCCATTGAAGTTGAAATCCAGAAACCTACTCTGCTTTTTTTCTTGTTGTCATCCATAATGCTATTCCTAACCTGGGTAATAATAAGGTACGCGACAGACTTGCTTTGTCGGTCATGTGCTACGTGATACTAAGATATTTCTCTGTTTGCGGATTCTATGTAGTCATTAATTCAGGACTCATGTCTCTCCATTCTCCATAACTCTTTTTAGTGTACGGTAGATACTCTATCCCAATATAGTCAAGGGCCTTCCCTACCATGAAATCTACCTGATCATCTATCGTCTTCGGATGGTAATAGTATCCGGGCATGGCAGGTAAGATACACGTTTGCGCCTTTGACAGTTTTAACATGTTTTCCAGATGTATTGGTGTTAAAGGAGTCTCGCGAGGCATGACGATCAATTTTCTTCCCTCTTTTAAAGTAACGCTTGCAGCACGTTGAATAAGATTTGATGCAATACCATTTGCTATTGAACAGAGTGTATTCATACTGCATGGCGCTATAATCATTGCTTTGGTCTTTAATGTGCCGCTTGAGATGGATGCAGCAATATCTGATATGTGGTGGTACGTTATACTGTGATTTTCTCTATCAATGAATTTGCTAATATTGAACTTATCCAGATTTAAGGTGAAATTTAATTCACTTTCTATTACTTGTATGGCGGCTTCTGACACGCTTAAGTGAATAGGATAAGATTTATCACTCAAAGCCTGTAAGAGGCGTTGTCCGTAAACTACACCACTGGCTCCTGTAATACCTACTATTATATTTTCCATTTAAATGATTTCTAATTAAATTTATAACTCGTAAAAACTGCTGTTACAATTCCTTAAGGTTATTCAGGATCAGCTTCTTATTTGGGGTATTATTACAAATTTTAACATGAATTCCAAATCAATTACTCTCTTTATTTATTTTTCTAAACTTTGTAAGAGAACGATCTATTTGGGGTTTGTTGCTTAACTAGTTTATATATCGTGGTTTACAGTGGTATATTATGTATAAGCCTCCTGGATTACCAGGATGTCATAAATAGCGTGTGTATACACTGCAATCCCTAAGCCTCGAAAAATAAAGATTGCAGATAAAACAATTCCGGCAACTAAACGGAATGAGAAACTGCTTATTGAGAAACTATCGCCTGATGGTCCTATGTAATGCATGATAGAAAAAATGAAAGCGCATATTAGTATACTGGAGAGAGAGCCTGCTATTGGATTGGCCCTTAATGCTTTTACTATAATAAAGTAAAGGACGCTTAACAGCAGCATGCGAAAGAGTATCTCTTCATATATGCCCGCTCCTAAAGAAATAATTATTCCTTTTATAAAACTTTGTACATACAGGTTAGTAATATCAAATGGTAAATACCCATGTACAAAAAATAGTGTTACGTATCCAAGGGAAAAACCATAAGCTGCACTCTCAAAAAACATAGGAATAAAAATGCTACAGCTTAAACGATTTTTTTTCTCAATATACAATATCGAACAGAAAGAAATGATGATAATTAAGGAATTGAATACCAAGGTAGCGCTATCACCAAAAAACTCAAAAGGTTTTTTTACGATAATGTCAGCAGCATTTTTTGTTTCGGCACCATAGAGAACTATGCCAATTTCATAAAAAACGAGAAGAGGCAAAATGAAAAGAAAGCTTTTCGGTAGATTTCTTGAACGTGTCAGATAATCATTCATATGAAATAAAGAATTACAAACAACCCAACTGGCCAACAGTAATAGGAGAAAAGATGTAGCTTACCGTTGTTGACAATTCTTATTAAGATGCGTAGGGAAATGTAACCGGATATTGCGGCAACAATACTTCCAATAATCAGGAAAGAAATTTCTTCGTTTTTGAGAGTAATAGTATCTTTTGCCATCATTACCATTGCTCCCAGAATTACCGGTATTACCAGCAGAAAGGAGAACCTTGCAGCGGTTTCTCTGTCAACTCCTCTGAAAGTGGCCGTTGCAATTGTTGTCCCTGACCGTGAGATACCGGGGGTTATTGCAAGCCCCTGTACAGTACCAATTATCAAGGCGTCCAAGACTCCCAAAATTTTTTTGTTACTATTTGTCCTTAAGCTATATTGGGTAAACCAGAGCATCGTACCGGTTACGATTAGCATATATCCTGCAATTCCAGGCTTATTGAAAAGACCCTCGAATGCGTTTCTAAATGAAAATGCTATTATAACTGTAGGTATTGTTCCAATTATTATCAGAAGAAAGATACGTGTATAAGGGTCGTTCTTAAAGATACTAATAATACTTTCACCAGAGAAGATCTTTTTACAGGAGAGGAAAGTATTTCTTAAAATCATGAATATGTCTTTGTAGAAAACGCCAAATATCGCCAAAAGCGTACTGAAATGTAACGCTATTTCCCAAATAACTCCCTGGGTTTCCATATCTAAAAAACTCTTGAATATTACCAGATGACCAGAACTACTGATCGGTAAAAATTCTGTTAAGCCCTGTATTAGTCCCAGTATGATTGATTTTATTAACATATTCTCATCGGATGTTTTTATCGGTCAAATGAGGTAGGCGAATTGATGGAAAGTATATCCGCCACTAGATTTAGTGTCAATAAATTTTGCCCAGATAACAGTAAAATCAACACCATGCATAAGGCAATAAAGAAATAGTGAATAGGGGGTCAACCCCCTCACAACTATACATTTGATTAGCTTTTGCGTATTTTAAAATAAAGTTGACAAAGATACCGTGTATGTTAGAATTTTTTAAGTATTATCAATATTTTTTGAGGGAAATAATGTGATGGTTCACATGGAATTATCAAGGATAATGATATCAGAAACAAGCGACCATCAGATAATTGTCCTTAAAGAAAAAGGTGGTCAAAGAAGTTTTCCGATAGTTATAGGGTTGCACGAGGCATGGGCCATTGACAGAGCAGTAAAAGAGATACCAACGCCAAGACCGCTTACACATGATTTGCTTTCAAGTGTGATAATGCAGTTAAGTGGAGGTGTTGAAAGGATTGAAATAAGTGATTTAAAGAATAATACGTTCTATGCAAAAATAATAATTAGGCAAAATGGTAGTGCTTTAGAGATAGATTCAAGACCAAGTGATGCAATTGCATTGGCTATGCAGGGAAATACACCAATATATGTAGCAACGACAGTCCTCGAAGAAGTCTGCAAGTGGGACAACTTAGAATAACTTAGAATACAAACGTTTGAAATTCGACTAAATCTGGCCTTTTGTGATTTGAAAGGTGCGGTATAGCTAAAAGCAGTTTTTTCAGGAGGGATGGCCGAGTGGACGAAGGCGGCAGTCTTGAAAACTGCAGTCCTGGCAACGGGACCGTGGGTTCGAATCCTACTCCCTCCGCCAAAACAAAAGGTGTACATTAACTCACAAGTTATACAGGATCAAAAGGATGTTTCTTTCATCGTTGGAGAGGTGGCTGAGCGGCTTAAAGCGGTGGGTTGCTAACCCATTGTACTTCTTAATGTGGTACCCCGGGTTCGAATCCCGGCCTCTCCGCCATTTGATCATAACACAGAGGTGGTTTAAGTGTGTTGTCTTTTGTAGTAAAAGCATTCTAAATGGAAGAATGCTGTGTCATTCATTAGTCTGGCAGGAATTACTTCTCTAATTTTAGAAGCCACTTTTTCAGTGGAATTCCTGATGAAAACCCTCCAAGATTTCCATCCGTACGTATAACTCGGTGACATGGTATTATCGGCGGTACAGGATTTTTCCCTACCGCGTTTCCCACTGCCCGGACTGCATTTAAATTGCCTATTTCACTGGCAATCCATTTATAGGTCCTGAGCTCTCCGTAAGGTATCTTGCTGACTTGGTTCCAAACCTTTTTTTGGAATGTTGTTCCGATACTTACATCTAATATAGATTTAAAACTTACTTGATCACCATTGAAGTAATCAAGTAGCTCATTTATTGCGCTCTTCAGTTTTTTGTCATCTCTGATCGGCATTTTCGTGAATTTTTTTCTTAGAAATGATTGAAATGCAACCTCGGAGATCTTTGAAAGGTTAATATAGCAAACACCATTAATAGTTTTTGCAACAAAGACAGGGCCGAATGGTGAGTCGAAGCTGGAGTAATGGATTATGTCTGTCATCCGCTTTTATGACCAAAAGTCAGTTTGATTCCTTTTATAAATCCGATTATTACAGAAGTTATAAAGAGGATGGTTAGCAGCATTGAAATAATATAAGTGACTATTCTCCAGGAATTCTGTAATGCTTGATCCCACCATTTATAATCCAGTAGTGATATCCCAGATATCTCAAGAAAAAATAGAGCCGTTCCCAGGATAATAAAACCCAACACTATATACTTTATCTCACGAGTGTGTGGCGCCATAGATACGGTGAAAATGATAGATGCAATTGTGAATAAAATAGAGCTTATACTATGAAATCCGCTCTTCCAGAATGCTTCAAGTGTCAGCCATATCATGTCCAGAAAGTTTTTTGCATAATCAAATACCAGCTTCATGGAGAATACCATTTCATTTGGTAAGGATTCATTTACCTGTATAGGGTTGTTGAGAATGATAGAGGTTATAATCAGGGCAGAAGCACAGCCAAAGATAGAGGATGTTGATATGAAAAAATCAAAAAAATATGGGATTTTTGGCCTGTCGTACTGTATACCGCTGTCTTCAATTTTAAAAATATTAAGTTCTTTTATGGTAGTGCCGGTAGCCAGACAAAGCAAGGCATGGCTTAGTTTGTGTATTACCGTACCGGGGAGAAGAAACGATTTAACGATTTTTACGTTTAGATACTTCGACCACAGCTTTTCAATGCCGAAGCTAGTGAAAACAATCACAATGAAACCAAAAGCAAAAGCCAAGTATACCGTTTCGGGGCTCCTCGTATGTCGTGGATAAAGTTTATATAGTATGAAAAAAAGTAAAATCATTTTTTTGTTTTTACTTTTTAATGTAATATTGACTGACGGCCTTGCAGATTAGCAAACCTTTTAAAAGATGTCAATTATATAATAACACTTCTGATTGGTATAAAATAAGGGTTTTATGGGGTTTTTTAGGTTAAGTTTCATTTAGATGTGTCGATATTAATAGTAGGTGATATGTGAGAAACTTGTTGTTCCTGGAGACACATAACAATGTATCAACAGAATAATGTCGGTAATAGTGCAAAATTTACAGTGGAGGAGCTTTTGTCGATGTTCAAAACGGAAGCGCAGTCTATATGTAAAAAACCTGAGGACATCCTTTCTATAGCCGAAAGTACATTAAAGGATTTTATCAAGTGCTATAGTAAGTATGTAAGGATTGTTTGAAAAGATATTATTTCAGAATCAAACAATTCAGATTATAACAGGTTTTCTATTATTTTCTTTTCAGGTTTGAATTTATTCAATTGACTTAATCCAAGGTGTTCTATTGCCACTTCTATAAGATTGTTCTTAACATTATTACCTGTGTAAAATGCACCGGCTTCTAACAGAGCTTCTTTTGGAACAAGGCCAATTATTTCACTTCCGGTTGCCTCTATACCATGTGCTTTGGCCTGGGCCTTTATGGATTCAAATACTTCGTGCATGGAGGTTTCTTTGTAATTAGTCAGGTTCAAGGAGACTTGTGTTATATTGTATTCATTTAGTTCTACGCCTATTGCCTTTACATATTTTAAAATCCCTGGAACTCTTTTCTTCTTCCCTGCTTTGTCGATTATCATAGAGCCGGACTCTCTCACCTTTTTTGCAATCTCGTTAGCTACGTTCACTTCTCTGGTATTGAGGTTTACGTTATAAGCAATCAGGAAAAATCTTGATCCAATCACTGTGGCGCCAGATCTCCTGACCTTATCAGTGTATTTTGTAGGTCCGTAATCTGGTATCCAGTCTTTCAGTTTTTGTTCCAGTCCTTCATATTCACCTTTTCTGATATTCTCAAGGTTTTTTCTCTCTGCTGACCTTGCAGAATCTTCATATAAATATACAGGAATACCCAGCTTCTCACCTACATCTTTTCCCAGTTCATTTGATAATTTTACACATTCATCCTTTGTTACATTGGCGACAGGTATTATGGGGCAGACATCCGTTGCGCCAATTCTCGGATGCTCTCCCCTTTGCCGTGACATGTCTATCAGTTCAGCTGCCGCGGCTATCGCTTTGAATGCTGCCTCTTTTACGCAGAGTGGATCTCCGGCAAAGGTAATTACCGTTCTGTTGTAGTCTTTGTCAGGTTCGACGTTCAAGAGTTTAACATTCTTGGTTGATTGTACAGATGATGCAATTTTGTATATAACATCGGCATTTCGTCCATCACTGAAGTTTGATACGCATTCGATAATTTTTTTGTCCGTATTGATCATTTTATTTAAACCGGATCATATCCAGACCCGCCAAAAGGATTACATCTTATGATTCTCCAGATTCCCTTCAATAATCCTACAACAATACCTCTTTTTTCAATTGCCTCTACCGCATACTGTGAACATGTTGGGTAGAAACGGCATGATGGCTGTGAGATTGGTGACAGGATTATCTGGTACACTCGTATGAATTTAACAATTAAATATTTCATTTTTTTAACTTATCGTTAATTTGTATCAGGATCATTTTGAATTTCTCTTCGACGACCTTTAGCGTGAGTTCTGTTAACCCTGGTCTTGGAATTACAACGATGTCTGCACCACTCTCCAACAAGCTTTTGTTCAATCTATATGCTTCTCGAAGAATTCGTTTAAATCTGTTGCGCCTGGGTGAATTACCAAATTTTCTTCCCACTACTAGGCCTAGCCGGGAGACAGAGTTGCCATTCGACATCGCATATATCTTTAACTGATTATTGCCATATCTCTCGCCATTGTCAAAAACATGCTGAAATTCTTTTCGTTTTCGTAAGCGCTCTTTCTTGGAGAAACGTTGATCCATTTTTTTAATATTATAGTTTTAAATAATATATTCAAGGAGAAACGCTTCTCTCTGATTACTAGCCGCCTCGTTCTGTATTTTAACTTGACAGTATGTTCTTTGCTGCTAAAATATTCTCTTAATATGGACTCTCTAGATTTCTCATCAAATCTCCAAAACTCATCATAAAGGAAAGACAATAGTATTTAGCGTAAGGCATTGCTGCGCTTGCTGTTAGAGGAAAATAATTGGAAACTCTTGAACAAACGAGAATAGAAAAATTAAACAAACTCAGGGAAAAGGGTGTTGATCCTTACGGTGCAAGTTACCATAACGCCACACCTTTAAACGAAGTAATAGAGAATTACTCGGAGGAAGAAGAGGGGAAGAAGGTAAAATGCGCTGGCAGGATCATGACCATGAGGCGCCAAGGTAAGGCTTCATTCCTTCACATAAAGGACTGGACCGGCAAACTTCAGGTTTATGTGAAGATGAATACTGTAGGTGAAGAAAAGTATGAAATTTTTCGCATGCTGGATCTGGGAGACATAATCGGTGTAGAGGGTGGAGTACTTAAGACTCGAACCGGTGAAATAACAGTCTTTGCTGACGACATTACCGTACTTTCCAAGGCCCTGCTTCCACCACCAGAGAAATGGCATGGTTTGAAAGATGTTGAAATCAGATATAGGCAGCGTTACATTGACCTCTCATCAAATGATGATGTGATGGCGCTTTTTTTGAAGAGATCTAGCATTATAAAATCAATCAGAAATTTTCTTGATAATAGAAAGTTTGTTGAAGTTGAAACTCCCATGATGCAGCCTATCCCAGGGGGCGCGGTGGCAAAACCTTTTATTACCCATCATAACGTCTTGGATATGGAATTGTTTTTACGAATAGCACCAGAATTGTATTTAAAGAGACTGCTTGTTGGAGGAATGGAGAGAGTTTATGAAATCAATCGTAATTTTCGGAATGAAGGTCTCTCGACACGGCATAATCCGGAGTTTACGATGATGGAACTCTATCAGGCATATAGCGACTATAACGGAATGATGGAACTAACTGAAACTCTGATTTCCGGCTTGGCGCACGATCTTTACGGTACTTTCGAGATTCCCTACGGTGAACGAACATTAGACTTATCGCCTCCATGGCAAAGGAGTACATTTTCTGAGCTATTGTCTAAGCATGCTTCAGTTGATTTAGACGATGAAGAGGGGTTGAAAGCTAAAGGCAAAGAACTAGGTATGGAGGTTGAAGGCGTTCACAAGGACATTATTGCTGAACATATTTTTGGAGAGCTTGTTGAAAAAGAGCTGTGGAATCCAACATTCGTAATTGACTATCCTGTCAGCATTTGTCCGTTAACAAAATCCTGCGATGATAATCCTGATCTTGCACAGAGGTTTGAAATGTACATTGCGACAATGGAACTCGCCAATTCCTATTCAGAACTCAATGAGCCGCTTGAACAAAGTAAGCGATTTCACGAACAGGTAACTGATGATGATACAGAGGGAAAGATAGACGAAGATTTTCTAAAGGCGCTCAAATATGGAATGCCGCCTGCCGGTGGTTTAGGAATCGGGATTGACAGACTGGTAATGATCCTGACAAACAGTGCTTCCATTAGAGATGTAATTTTGTTTCCATTATTGCGACAGCAATCTTGATAAAGTAGGGTTGGTTTCCCCGCCTGAATAGCGAAGTCGGGCAGGTTATCCACCGATTTTAAATTTCCTATATACTAAATTATTTGTAAAAATTTAAGAATATGTTAGAAGAGATTGATAACGGTTACTTGTGCGCAAACGAAATTCGCAAGGAATATAAAATTGGCAAAACGTCTGTCCGTGTACTCAACGGGGTAAACCTGGACGTAAAAAAAGGTGAGATATTAATCATTTTGGGGGCTTCAGGTGCAGGCAAAAGCTCACTCCTTCATATCCTGGGTATACTGGATACACCAACTACAGGTCATGTGAGTTTTAAGGGTGAAAATCTGAGTGTTATTGGGCAGAAGAAATTAGCTGAAAAGCGGAACCGAATATTTGGTTTTGTATTTCAGTTTTATCATCTTTTACCGGATTTTAATGCATTAGAAAATGTCCTGATGCCTCGCCTGATTGGTAGAAGATTTTTTAAGACAACATCAAAAAAAGAGCATACAGAAAAAGCAATACAGCTTTTAGATCGTGTAGGTCTTAAAGATAGAATAAATCATAGACCAAACGAACTTTCAGGTGGAGAAAAGCAGAGAGTTGCAATCGTCAGGGCTTTAATGAATGAGCCTGAGATACTGTTGTGTGATGAACCTACAGGCAATCTTGATACAAAGTCAGGAAGTGAAATCCAGAAATTGATTTGGGAATTGAATGAAAAGACGAAGCAGACCGTGGTAATCGTTACTCATGATGAAAGATTTACGAAATTGGCAAGTCGTGTAGTCAGGATGGCTGATGGCAAAATTATTGATTATTCCAGCAACTGAAAGGAACACTATAGTAGATGGAGCCTAAGGTATATATAAATGGAAAGTTATACCCAAAAGAAGATGCTAAGGTTTCTGTCTTTGACCATGGTTTGTTATACGGTGATGGAGTCTTTGAGGGGATTAGATGTTACAATGGTTCGGTATTCAAGTTATCAGAACATATAGACAGGCTTTATGATTCCGCAGAAGCAATTGCCCTGGAAATAGGGTTGACCAAGGATGCACTTAAGAATGCCGTTTTGGATACACTAGAGGCTAACAACTTAAGAGACTCTTATATTAGACTGGTAGTAACCAGGGGAGTAGGGAAGCTTGGTCTTGACCCTTTTAATTGTGAGACACCACAACTTATAATTATAACAGATACTATCCAGCTCTACTCTAAAGAGTTATATGAAAAGGGTCTTGATGTAATTATAGTCCATACAATTCGCAATCATCCTGATGCACTTAGCCCCACGGTGAAGTCCATGAATTATCTTAATAATATTCTGGCAAAGATCGAGTGTATTAAAGCTGGTGCTGCCGAAGGTATCATGTTAAATAAAGATGGTTATGTGGCAGAATGTACCGGAGACAATATTTTCATAGTAAAAGATAATGAAATTTTCACACCTCCTGTTTCTGCAGGAATTCTGATTGGAATAACGAGAAATGTTGTTATTGAACTTGCGAAAGAAGCAGGCACTACGGTCAGAGAGGAGCAGCTGACTCAGGAAGATTTATACAATGCTGATGAATGCTTTTTGACGGGAACTGCTGCAGAAATCATTCCCGTAGCTAATATAGACGGAAAGAAAGTATCCACGGGAAAACCGGGTAAAATTACTCTCAGTTTATTAAAAAAATATCAAGAACTTACTTCGGCACATTCTTCTGTGTAAGCACACTTCCTTGCCTCTTTGTAAACAACGTTTCATAAAGGATCATGCCAACTCCTACACATATAAGAGCATCCGCAATATTAAACGTTGGCCAATGATATCCAAAACCCAAATGGACATCTATAAAATCTCTTACATGATGGTGGAAGATTCGGTCCCATAAATTTCCTATAGCACCTGAGAGTATCATGCCAAAAGCAATATCGGGAAATAAGCCGGATTTGTCAAAAGTCCTATAAAACCACAGGATGGCACCTATAGCTGCTATACAAAAAAAAATGAGGGTGTTGTTTCTGCCTTGAGCAAGGCCCCAAACAACACCCTCATTTCTACTGCAAACAAACCCTAAAAAACCTTTTATAACTACAAATCTTCCCGCATCATTAAGTTTTGCAAATACTATCCACTTCGTCATAAGATCAAGAAGAATACCACAAAAAGCAACAATCAAGAATAGTGTAGTATTTTTCGAAATCTTACAATTAACCAGCTTTCTCTTCTCCCTCTTCCAGCCTTTGACACGCTATACAGTTATGTACATAAGGCAATGCCGTAAGGCGTGCCTTTGAAATTTTTGTTCCGCATTCCTCACAAGAGCCATAAGTTTTGTTGCCTACCCTTTCCAAGGCATTATCTATGGCTTTTAATTCCTCTTCTCCATTTTGAATCAACCCAATGGTTAAGTCACGCTCGTAATTATCGGTACCTACGTCAGCCATGTGGATAGGAACATTTGACAGATCTCCTGATGCGTCTTGTCCGGATTTCCCTAATGCTTCATCCTCCATAAAAGTTACATTACCAACCAGTTTTTTCCTGAGATCTAAAAGTATTCTTTTATATTGTGCTAATTCTGCTACTTTCAATTTACCCCTCCTTTACCAGTCTAGCTTACTAAAACAGACGGTATCGTAATACACTCCTTTAGTCATTAAAAGAGTATTTATCTGAAATTTGGCTTGAATATAACCAATAAAAAAATAAAGTCAAGGGATTTTTAACGACCTGAAACTACATTAAATTTTTTTTTTGAGTGCATAAAAAAAAACTGACTTGATTATTTTAATAATATGTTGTATTACGGGTACAGTTTCTTAAAGATGAAGTTTATATTTGTATATTTTCACCGTAACATTAAAGTAACAGTTATGTTGTACTGCTACATTGAGTTAGAAAGAATTTTTTTGTAATTTTAGGAAAAATGCATAACAAAACACACGAAATCATACTTGTTGTAGATTTTGGTTCACAGTACTCTCATCTGATTGCAAGGAGAATCAGGGAACAAAACGTCTACAGCAAAATCGTATCACATAAAATAACACCTGAAGAGATCAAACAACAGAACCCTAAAGGCATAATTTTGAGTGGCGGACCTGCCAGTGTTTATGCTTCAGATGCACCACGATGTAATGATGAAATACTTTTTATGGATATTCCGATTTTAGGAATATGTTATGGGTTTCAATTGGGTAGTCAAATATTAGGTGCTGAAATAAAATCAGCAGAAAATAGAGAGTATGGGAATACCAAATGTACCATTAAAGACCATACATCTCTTTTTGATTCACTGGACCGTTCTATAGATGTCTGGATGAGTCATGGTGATCAGGCAATGGCACTCCCGGATGATTTTCAGTCACTAGCATATACGGATAATTGCCCATACGCTGCCGCAAAACATAACAAAAAAGACTTCTATGGAGTCCAATTTCATCCGGAAGTTACGCATACCCCATCCGGTAGTAAAATACTGAAAAATTTCCTTTTCAAAATCTGCAATTGTTCTGGTGACTGGGAGATGAATTCCTATATAAAGAGTGCGGTAGATAAAATCCAAGAGCAGGTGGGAAAAGAAAAGGTCATCTGTGGTTTATCGGGAGGCGTAGATTCTGCCGTTGCCGCTGCTCTTATATACAATGCGATAGGCAGTAATCTTTCATGCGTTTTCGTAGACAATGGATTACTGAGAATGAACGAATCTGAAAGTGTAATTGAGACCTTTAAAAAGAATTTCAAGGTAGATTTGCATTTTGTTGATGCAAGGGACAGGTTTTTAGAAAAATTGTCAGGTGTAACCGATCCGGAGCAAAAACGAAAGATTATTGGTCATGAATTTATTGATGTTTTTAAGGATGAAGCAAATAAAATTGCCGATATTAAATACCTGGCACAGGGCACCCTGTACCCGGACATTATAGAAAGCGTTTCCGTGCATGGTGGCCCTGCTGTTACTATTAAAAGCCATCACAATGTGGGAGCGCTGCCTGCAGAATTGGGTTTTGAACTTGTCGAACCTCTCAAAGATCTTTTTAAAGACGAAGTTCGAAAAATGGGTTCTGAGCTTGGGCTGCCGGATGATATCTTATGGAGACATCCGTTTCCCGGTCCCGGTCTTGCCATAAGGATAATAGGAGACATTACAGAAGATAGATTGCAGACCCTCAGATATGCGGATGCAATAATGATACAGGAGATAAAATCGGCAGGTCTTTATGGGAAAATTGCTCAGGCATTTGCCGTCTTCTTACCGGTGAGTACTGTTGGTGTTATGGGAGATGAGAGAAGTTACGAGAACGTTATTGCTCTTAGGGCAGTTGAAACAACCGACTTTATGACAGCAGACTGGGTAAAAATACCATACGAAGTACTGGCCCGTATTTCAAGCCGTATAATTAACGAGGTCAGAGGTGTAAACCGTGTTGTTTACGACATCAGCTCAAAACCACCAAGCACCATTGAGTGGGAGTGATTTGAAGTAACAGCAACTCTCAAATATTAGTGTCTGTTCCCTATTATTTAGTAATCTTCCCAAGGCATGTTATACCATGCGGCATACTCTAAAATTGCATTTTCTGCTATACTATAATTCTCACCTCGTGCGGACTCCCGTCCGTTCAAAATCCCTGCTTCACTACACAAACCATCTATCAAGCCAAATACCATTTCAAACTCATCAGATTGTTCCTGGGCGAGGTATGGCTCTTCATTAAGCGTTATCAACGCTTGAGAAAGAGTACCGTCTTCGCAATGAGCCGGTAATCGCTTGACTGCAAATCTCAATATTGATGCAATTACTACACATAATCTATGAGTACGAGCGTCAGGGCCAATTTCCTTTAAGAAAAAAAGAAATGATAAAAAATGCTGTTCTCCGATAATTTCCTTAAATTCATCAATCAATTTGTTCATGTTATTTGCCAGTCAAACACTTGTATGCACCCATAAGCTGTTTTGTAATATTTCCCGGTATTCTTTTTCCTATCTTATAATTTTCCATCTTTGAGACAGGCATTATTTCCATTAAAGAATTAGTAATAAACACTTCATCAGCATTTAGTAAAGCCTCTACCTTGAAGAGCTCTTCTCCTGCAGGAATACGACTGTCTTTACAAATATCGAGTACCGTTCTCCTTGTGATTCCCGACAGGATATTTGTATTGAGTGAAGGGGTAACAACATTCCCATTATTTACAAGAAAGATATTACTTACCACACACTCGGCTACATATTCATCTGTATTCATGATAATCGCCTCATGAGCAGATCTTTTTTTTGCCTCTTCTTTCAACAAAATACTTGTCAGTAGATTCGATGACTTATGACAGTAGATGGGGCTTGATGTGCTTCTTCTGTAATTTGAAATAATCAGGGACATTCCTTCATCATAAAGTTTACTATCATATTGTGTAAGTGGTTTTACCTGAATCAGGGTTGTTGGGTTGATATTATCATCCATTTGAAGCCTACCGCCGCCTGTGCCCCTTGAAAGCGTAATTCTGATATAAGCGTCCTGACTACGGTTTTTATCAATCAGTTCATTTATCCGCTCACCTATGTCAGCATTTGTATAGTCAAAAGAGATTTTGAGCTGCTTTGCAGAATGACGCATCCGTTCTAAATGCTCGGCAAGCTTAAAAGGTTTCCCCTTATATGAACGAAGCGTTTCATAAATACCGTCACCGTAGAGGAACCCTCTATCATTTGTTGAAACATTTCCCTCTGTCTCTGGAATTATCTTGTCATTTAAAAATATGAATTTTGTCATAATATTAAATATGTAGGGCGCGTTTCTAACGTGCCGAATCTTTAATCATCGGGTTTAGAAACCCTACCTACATGCTATTGTAACTGGAAAATAGTAAGTAGAACTATGTGTCCTTTCTTTCGAAAGGACTTCAAAACTCTCTACTCAAGAGTCTCTATTAATGCTCGGGCTTTATGCAGTGTTTCTTGATATTCGTCCTCAGGGTCGGAGTCCGCAACTATTCCACCACCAACCTGAAAAAAGATATGATCATCTTTTACTAAGAATGTTCTTATCGCGATGTTTAAATCGATGTTTCCATTAAAGCTCAAATATCCCATTGCGCCGGTGTATACGCTGCGTTTAGTGGGTTCTAATTCATCTATAATCTGCATAGCCCTTACCTTGGGTGCTCCGGTTATTGAACCTCCCGGAAATGTAGCCTTTAGCAAGTCGATGGCGTCATATCGAGAATGAAGTCTTCCTTCGATTGTCGCGACAAGGTGATACACTGTAGGATGTTCCTCCAGAGCTTTCTTCTCTATTACTTTTACTGTATCGTAATTGCACACCCTCCCAAGATCGTTTCGTTCGAGGTCTACAATCATTGCTAGTTCTGCATCATCTTTCTTACTTGAAAGTAACTCTTCCTTCATTTTTCTGTTTTCATCAATGTCTTTTCCTCTGGGTCGGGTACCTTTGATTGGCATTGTTTGTATCTTTCTTACCATACCCTCACTCTGTTTACCGGTACTGTCCGTCATGTTTTGCAACAATAGAAACCTCTCCGGAGACGAACTGATCACCTGCTTATTGTCAAACTTCAAGTAACATGAAAATGGTTCCGGATTTATGTCTCTTAACCTTTTATATATATCGTAAGGTGACGTTTCTATCTGTGTTTGAAAGCGCTGTGAAAGATTAACCTGATAAATATCTCCCGCATTGATATACTGTTTTGCACGTTCTACGGCCGCTAAATAGTTCTCTTTAGAGAAATTACTTATTATCTTTCGTTTTATCCTGCTTCCGTTAAATCGCGGTTCTTCTTCATAAGGTATATTCGATCCATTACGAATCATCCTTAAAACATGGTCAATTCTTTTCTCTGTACTTTTATGAGAATCCTGATTAACATTTACCGATAGTAAAAAACATCTGTTCTCAAGATGATCAAAACCAATAATTGTGTCATAAAAGCTGAAACACATTTCCGGGAATTCAATGTCATCGATTGTGGTATCAGGAAGTTTTTCGATGTAATGGCATAAGTCGTAGGAAAAGTATCCAACAGCGCCACAGGTAAACGGGATAGACTCAAAACTGTCTTCCAGATGGAAGCTGCTTAAGTGATGTCGCAACTCATCAAAAGGATTCCCGGTTTTTCTGGTAATACTATGACGACTTTGCGTCAATATATTACTGCCTTTTGACATAACGGTTAGAAACGGATCGTACCCTATGAATGAGTACCTTCCAGTTTTTTCATTGTTATCCGCGCTATCAAGGAAAAAGTTTTTTGAGTGGGTCTGAGTATGATGAAATATCTTCAACAAGTCAGTACTTGGATCTAACTCCCTGATTATTAATTTTTTTCTGGTTTTGTTTACAAAGTTTGCCATATAATTTCTAAGAAATAATGTTTTACAGAGCAACGCTAAGCTTTGTAGAATAATAGTATGATATGTTATGTGATATAAAAACTTTAAGTCAAGCTTTTTTCGAATTTATTCAGTAATTATTCATAAATAAAACAATATGCTTATCAGACTTATTTTATTGTTTACGATTATACCATTAATAGAATTGTATCTTTTGATACAGGTCGGAAGGTATTTGGGATCTTTCCAGACAATAATGATCGTGCTTATAACCGGCATAATAGGAGGTTTACTTGCCAGAAGCCAGGGCTTAAGTGTTCAAAGGCAAATAAGAGTGGATTTGCAAAATGGAATCATCCCAACAGACAGCCTTATTGATGGTTTCTTTATTCTGATTGCCGCTACGCTGTTAATCACACCGGGAATGATAACAGATGTGTTTGGGTTTATCTTAATGATTCCATTCTTCAGAGGTTGGTTGAAAAAACGGGTAAAGGAGATTTTGAAACGGAAGTTTGAGTCTGGTAAATTTCAATATTATTCTAACCGTCAGTCTGTAAATTGGAAAGAAGAAGATAGCTTTTGATTGCGGGTTAGCTGTTTCAGTTCTCTTTCAAACTGAGCTTAGGCGCTTCCTCTGTTGGCAATGTTTCCTGCTCGAACTCAGCCCCGACAGAGGAAAAAAATCTTTTCTTGACGGCATCTGAAGTTACCTTTAATAGAGAAGTCCTGTCATTCGCATCACCAAGTATCCCGAGATTAATTGCTCCGGCTGCCATCGTTGCATGGCCGCCAGAATTTAATTCACCAAATGCGCTTTGCAGAATCAGCCCCAGGTTCACTCTTGAGTCCCTGCTTCTTGCAGATAATTGGACTTTATCTTCATTAATTCCAAAAACAAGGACCGTGTACACGCCCTCTAACTGCAACATCATTTCTGCCGCCTGTGGCAGGGCATCCCTGTCGTTAATAAATTCTACAAATGACGCAAGGTAAGAACCCCTGATTTCTTTGTTTCTGATTGCTCTTCCAATAATATCCAGAGTTTCTAAACCCATGGGGGGGTGCTCTAACTGGCTCATAATATTTTTGTCAACCAGTGGTGAAAGGTATGACGCTGCATTCAAATCATCAGGAGAAGTATTTCTGGTAAACTCTTTTGTGTCCGTACGAATTCCATATAATAATGCCGTAGCAAGCGATGCATCCGGTTTCAGATTTAACTGACGAATATACCTGGTCATAATTGTAGCGGTTGCACCTATGTTAGTTTGAATATCAACAAAATCTCCTTTAACCGAACTTATATCTACCTGGTGATGATCAAATATTAAATTAGGTATAACATCTTCAGGCAATATGTTGTTTCTTGCAGGAATCGATGCTTCTATCAATGCAATCATACCCGCAGACCGTACTACTTCCATTACCGCTTCTTTTGTTTTTATATTTATTAAATCCATATTTAACAAATTAATTAACACCTTATTTTTCTGGTGACTGATATTACCACCATAATAGAGTTTACTTTCCACATCACAGTACTTGCAGATATATTGTAAAGTAAGCCCTGATGATATAGCGTCAGGGTCAGGATTGTCTTGTAGAAAGATTGCCAACTCTTTACCGTTTGATTCCTTGATCTTGTTAACTAATGCAAAAGCGGAATGTTTCATCTTGGCATTTTCAAACGCGGACAATACGTTATTAGTGAGGACATCCCCCGTATTCAATATCATGTCAGCGCCGTTTGACTCCAGCGCTTCAGCCTCTTCGTTATTATATGCCTTTACCAGGACAAAATTGTTTGGCAGTTTCTCCTTTAATCTCTTAACCAACAACAGATTACCATCAAAATCACCGGTAAGGATTGCAAAGATATTAGACTCTTTGCAGTACTGAGGGTCTAAATCAAAAGATTTCATATCTGATACAACTACATGGAAATGCTTCTCTCTCCATGAAGACAAAGCGTTTTCATCCTTATCGACAATTAATATATCTTTGCCTGATTTGCTCAATGCATCTGCTACTGCATTTCCCGTGACACCACACCCAAAAATAATGTACATAAAATCTTCTCCGACTACTAACAACTTAACATATCAATATAAAATGGTTACTTCATATAATACCGCGTCAAAATAGTTCTTGTGTGCGGGATGGTAAACTTTTTCTATTCCTTCAGTTGCTGTTAAATATGACAAAACAAATTAGACGTTATGCTAATTTATTATACTGGTGACTGGGATATATGACTTGCTCTATATGTAAAATACTTTTACGTATGTGTTTTTTAAGAATTCTATCAGGAAAGAAATGCAAACAAAAGAATCTAAAAATTATACTTTTGATTGACAAAACTGTCAATATTAAAAAATGGAGGTTACAGGCTTTACATTTTAACAAGATTTATGCGATAATTCACACTGATAGATTTACGCTTTTCATAACTTTCTTATTTAAATATATGAGTATCCTGGAAATCGTTTCAAAGGTAGATATAAATGAAGACTTATGGAATGAGTCTTTAGAAGAGCACAGCATAGTACCCGATGAGTTTGACGGAACTATTTACTATCGGGTAGTTAAAAAAGTGGGACCGTTAAAAAAAGGGACAGTGGTAACTGATTCAGGAATAATCTATGACTTCCCTCGTATTGCAAGAATCTTACATCTGGAAAATGGTATCAAGCGGGCTTTTAGTAATCCTTTTTTTGTAGAGGAAAAGGTGGACGGCTATAATGTGAGGATTGCGAAGGTCCAGGACCAGGTGTTTGCCTTTTCCAGAGGAAGCTATGTTTGCCCGTTTAGTACCGATAGATTGGTAGATTTTTTTAACTATGAAAGTTTCTTTAACGAAAATCCTGATCTGATTGTATGTGGTGAAGTAGCAGGGCCTGAAAATCCATATAACGGAGAATCACCTCCTTATGTGACTGAGGATGTTGGTTTCTTTGCATTTGACATAAGAATTAATAATAGTGATCAGCAAGTTCCTTTGGAAAAGAGATATAAGCTGTTTGATGAATTTGGAATTCCAACGGTTACACGGTATGGCAGATATACTCCTTCAGACATTAAAGATTTGAAAAGACACATCAATGACTTGAACGAAAAAGGTTGTGAGGGCTTTGTGTTTAAACCAACAGACCCATCTGAAACAACAGTGAAATATGTTACAGCGGGGTCGTGTCTGAGGGATATGAAAGTGACTTCTTCCTTAATGACAGAATATCAAGCAGAGTTTTTTACAAGCAGAATGTTAAGATCACTTTTTTATCTTCTTGAGAACGACTTAGATTTAAATGAAGAATTTCTTAAAAAAACAGGAGAAGCCTTACTGCTGCCGCTTTTTGAAAGTGTGAAGATGGTGGCAGGTGGAGAAATGATAACTGAAAAATTTAAAGTAAGATTCAACAAAAAGCAGAATATCAAGAAATTGTTTGAACATTTTCATAAGTGTAAGGTAGATGCCAATCTGGTCCGTCAGGAAAAAATTGGAAAATACTGGCATGTAGAGTTTATGCGTAGATGCTTTCCTTCATATGAAGCGATTCAAAAATACTGGGATGGTAATTTACATTTTGATTAGACTGTTTATGATTCCACGAAGATTACGTGATTCGACATAACGAATCCCCAGCTTATCTGCCCAGGTTATTATTCCTTTATCAGCAGTAACCAGAATACCCTCCAATTCCTTTGCCAATAGTATTAAATCGACGTCCTCCTTGCTGTCAATTATTCCCTCTCTCAATGCTGAGCGGTACTTTCTCCTGAGGTTATTTATCGTATCCGGTCCGTTATCGTTTACTACTTCTCTCACCGCCTGTTCTGCAACCCTTAAGCCCTTATCTATTCGATGACGGACATCTTCTATTAATTCATAAAGCAGGAAAGCAGGTACATTCATCTCATATTTCTTTGGTGGTTTTTGGAAAATTCTAACCTGAAGATCCTTTGGTATCTTGTCAAAATCTACAAAATTCATGAGCTCTTCATAAATCGATGGAGGCATATAAAAATTAGGACCTTCCAGTTTCTTTGTCAGTTTCAAGAAGTTTTTTAGAGCAGTAGTTGGTGTTCTTCCAAATATAATATATACATCTGGGTTTGTGAAAATGCTTGTATCTATAACAAAACATTCTTCTTTTAAGTTCTTTATTTTCTTAATTTTTTTCATCTTAAATAAAGAGTATTTATTCCAATTCAATTCAGGTTGTGAGTATAATTATTAAACAGTCCTGATGCAAGTAAAACCTATGCATTTAAAAACTTATCGCTTTCTTGACACGGTTTACTGTGGTGTTATAATTTGGGTATAAATCTTTTTAAATCTATGAGAAAAAATGAAATTTATTGCCCTTATTATAATCGTGATTATCATAACATGTATATTTTATAGTTTCCGTCCTTTTATAAATAGGGAGGATGTTTCTATTGCAAACGGCAAGGAAACAAAATCTACAAAAGAAGACTATGCTCTACAAAGAAAGATAATGGTAGAGCAACAAATAGTGGCACGAGGTGTAAAAAACAAAAAAGTCCTCGATGCAATGACTAGTGTACCGAGACATCTGTTTGTTCCGGAAAGATATAGACACGGTAGTTACTTTGATCAGCCATTACTAATAGGATCAGGACAGACTATTTCCCAGCCATATATTGTGGCTCTGATGACTGAAATGCTTGATGTTGACAATGATGATGTCGTACTTGAAATAGGAACAGGTTCAGGATACCAGGCTGCTGTCTTATCTACCATCGTTAAGGAGCTATATACGATAGAAATAATTGAAGAGTTAGGGCTTCAGGCAACTGAGCGGTTGAAAAAACTTGGATATGATAATGTAAAAGTTAAGATATCAGATGGGAGTCTCGGCTGGCCTGAAAAAGCACCATTCGATGCCATAATAGTTACAGCCGCTGCACCGAAGATCCCTGATCCATTAATAAAGCAACTCAAACCGGGAGGGAGGATGGTCATTCCTGTTGATAATAACTATTATAGTCAGGACCTTCTGATTGTGGAAAAAGATGAAGATGGAAATATTGTAACAAGGAATACCATTCCAGTGCGGTTTGTTCCTCTTGTTGAAGGAGAGAAGAGTGCAAAATAGAATTTATTTTAATGCTAACTTAAACTCTCTGCTATTGTAGAATCTAAGTTAGCAATACACGTCTGAAATAAGAGACTTAGGATATTACTCTTACCGGTCGTATCTGCAAAATTTTCTTTCATTTAGAAATTTTTCTATTAGAATTAATAAAGAGTAATAATTACAGTTTAGGTATTTATTTAGTGGATCTTAGTAAATAAAATGGAATACAGACAACTCGGAAAAAGTGATTTAAGCGTTTCTACTATTGGTTACGGTGCATGGGGGATAGGGGGGAAGCCGTTCTGGAGTACTGAAGGCGAAGAAAATTCTATCCGCTCTATTGAAAAGTCAATCGATCTGGGCATAAACTTTTATGACACAGCTCCGGTGTACGGCTTTGGGTACTCTGAAGAGTTGTTAGGTCGGGCTCTACAATCAAAACGCAAAGACGTCATAATCGCAACAAAATGTGGATTGGTATGGAAGAAAGAAGATTTAAAGGCGATAAGAAAAAGGGCGACCAGAGAGTCCATTTTAGAAGAAATAGACCTGAGTCTAAAAAGACTCCGTACAGATTACATTGACTTATATCAGGTCCACTGGCCGGACGAAAGCACACCTATTGAAGAGACGATGAATACCCTTCTGCAGATACAGAAGGAAGGGAAGATTCGATATATAGGTGTGAGCAATTATTCAGTTGATCAAATGAAGGAAAGTCTTAATTATGGTCAGATAATATCTCTTCAACCGATGTACAGTATGTTGGAAAGAGACATAGAGAAAGAGAGCCTCCCTTTTTGTGTCGAAAACGATATTGGTATAATCTGCTATAGCCCACTTGCATCAGGGGTATTGACAGGTAAATACGATGAAAACACCAAATTTCAGGACTGGCGTGGACAGGGTATTATAGGCAATTTTACCGGAGATGTATATGTTTCTCATATTAAAAAAGTCAAGCAAATCGCAAAGATTGCTCAGAAACATGGTAAGACGCTGGCTCAGCTGGCCATTAATTGGTTACTCCACCAAAAAGGAGTGACTACGGCAATTGTCGGTGTTAAAAACCCTGATCATGTTGAACAGAACATGAGTTCTGTCGGTTGGGACATTCCGGATAATGATTTGAAAATAATATCAGATATTTTAAATGAAAGGAATTGATGAAATTCTGATCATTGTAGAAGATATTTTAACTTTTAGTTTTTTTAAAGGAGTAATAAGATGTTAAAGCCAATAAAATTGAGTTGTATAATCTTTGCTGCTGTGATGTTCACCTTTGCCTTTTCTTTTTCAGTTGTGCAGGCTTCCTGTACTGTTTGCGAAGATGTAGACAAACATCCTAAGACAAAAGATGTAACTTTAAATGTTACCGGTATGACATGTGGTGGTTGCGAAGGCAAGGTCAAAAAAGTTTTGTCTGCATGCAGTGGTGTCAGTGATGTTAAAGTAGACCATAAAGATGGTAAGGCAGAATTGCATCTGCAAGAGGGAAAGACAAGTGTTGATGATCTCATAAAAGCAGTAAAAAAGTTGGGATATAAAGTTTCTGAAGGATAATCGTGATTATTGAAAACCCATTCACACCGTGAAAACGGTGTGAATGGGTAAACGGAAGAGTAGATTTGTTTTCTTATTTAGGAAATCAAAGAGCTGAAAAAAACTTACAGAAACATGATAGGAAGCTGGTCCAGTTGTTTATTAATAAAAAAGGAGTTTCAAAATGTTTAAGCCTTTGAAATTAAGCGGTATCATTTTTATCACTACGATGTTTACCTTTGGACTTTTTTTTTCTGTATTGCAGGCATGTGTGGTGCTTCCGGGTAAACCTTTTGATGGGAAATGTAAAGGTGAGGCATGTGTTTATCAATATGCAAAGAAAGCAAAAATAATAAAGGTGTCATGCGATGTCTGTGACTCTAGCGGTATGTTAGATACTACTGAAGACGTAGTCCTGAATATCAGAGACATGACATGCGCTGGCTGCGAAGTGAAGATAAAGAAAACTTTGTCTGCATACGAGGGCGTCAGTGATGTTAACGTAAACTATAAAAGTGGTAAGGCTGAATTGCATCGGGAAGAGGGTGAGGGGAAGGCGAGTATTGATGACCTTATAGATGCATTGGAACACGTTGGATTTAAAGTTTCTCAAGGGTAAGTAAAAAAATCAAAACACCCATCAGCACTTCTCACGCAGTGCTGGTGGGTGTTTTGATATCAATGTATATTTCCAGTCACTTTCAGGAACGGTAAATCTTGTCTAACTCTGAAAATCCTTTGGGAAGCACCTATGAAGAAGAAATTTGAAACACGGGCAATCCATGCCGGATGTGAACCTGAACAGGTAACCGGTGCAGTAATGACACCGATATTCCAGACAAGCACATTTGTACAGGAATCTCCCGGTGAGAAAAAGGGCTATGTATATGCCAGGAGTCATAACCCAACCAGGACGGCACTGGAGACAAACATCGCATCTCTTGAAGGGGGAAATTATGGCCTCGCGTTCCCTTCCGGAATGTCTGCTATCTCTACGCTTATCCGCATTCTGGATGCGGGTGATCACGTTATATGCTGTGATGATGTTTACAGCGGTACATTCAGAATGTTTGAAAAGATTTTATCAAAACAGAACTTAGAATTTGATTTTGTTGACTTAAGCAGACCGGAATCTTTAAAAAAACATATAAAAGGTAACACAAAAATAATCTGGGTCGAAACTCCTTCAAACCCACTTCTGAAAATAACAGATATTGATGCAATTACAAAAATTGCAAAGAGTAGCAATATAGTAACTGTTGCTGATAATACCTTCGCAACTCCTTTTTCCCAAAACCCCCTGAACCTCGGAGTTGATATTGTAGTGCATAGTACTACCAAATATCTGAATGGGCACAGTGATATGATTGGCGGTGCTGTGGTAATGAATGACAGGGAACTGTTCAACAAAATCCGGTTTTTCCAAAATGCGTCAGGTGCAGCACCCGGTCCTTTCGATTGCTTTCTGGCATTACGCGGAATTAAGACCCTTGCGGTCAGGATGGAGAGGCATGAGAAAAATGCAATGAAGATAGCACTATTTCTGGAAAACCATTCTAAAGTAAGAAAAGTCATATACCCCGGCCTTAAATCTCACCCTCAACACGAACTCGCGAAGAAGCAGATGTCAGGTTTTGGAGGAATGATTACCTTCTTTATAAAAGGAGGATTGGAGTCTGCAAGGAGTTTCCTTGAAAGAGTGGAGATCTTTTCGCTTGCAGAAAGTCTTGGTGGCGTAGAATCACTGATAGAACATCCGGCAATAATGACTCACTCTTCTCTTCCTGCAGAGGTTAGAGCAAAACTGGGAATATCGGACGAACTTATCCGGGTCTCTGTAGGTATTGAAAATGTTGATGATTTAATTGAAGATCTTGAAAAGGCGTTATGAGGGTAAGCATGTTCATGATTCAATTTAGTTATTATGAAAAAAGTATTTTGTCTTAGCAAACAAACTAATTAATTGGATATTTTAAAGGAGGAGTTAAAGTGATAGAGTTTGATTTCGTAGAGTTGAATAAATATAAAATTCTGGAAGATAATAATTACACAAAAGATGAGAGGGACTTTTATATTAGCAAAACAGATAAGAGGGTATTTAGTTTTGGGCGTATTGGCAATGAAAGTATTGCCTGGTTAGAACAGGAAGTTAAACAACCTAATACATCCGGTGAGTGGCAGTTTTTCTGTAATGTTGATCCTAGCGAAGGCCTTCGGACGGATATTATATCTCCATACGTATAGTGTCTATATTCACGGTATAGACACTATTAAACGTGCCACAAGCTTCTAAGACATCAGGATTTCTCTTTGTGTCTTAGTGGTACAAAATTTTGACGCAGACCCGCCTTTATGTAAAAGGGTATTTGTCGGAACCTTGCGTACACGCTTGCTGCACATCCAGCCAACAAATTGAACATGGATATTCCCCCTTAATAAAAGGGGATGACGGGGGATGTCACTTTTCTCTTTTTTGTCAATTTTTTTTCAATATCCGTCTCAGAATCATCCCACTTTACATTTCCATCAAGTCATCGACTATGCCGAAGATAAATAATTTTGTTAATCTTCGTAAATTATTACAATAAACCCAATACCCTTACATCAATTAAGTCATCCTTGACAAGGCATTTGTTTTCTGTAGTATTTTTACCTGAAATTTGTAAAAAATTCTACCTTTCACTAAATATACATAATTTCAGACAAACATAATAATGGTAATGAAAATGATCAGTCTTCGCTATTACTGTCTAACATATATTCTCACCAATTTCTGCAGTTTAAGCTGTCCGGAATTAAAGTTTCGTCCCATCACTTATATTGTGTTTAACAGTTTTAGAAACACTTCGATTGTAATCTTAGGGTTTTTAATACATCAGCCTGCGAAACACACAAAATCTTATGAAAGGACTGTTTTCGTATCTTTATAAGTGGGAAAAATTTTCCGTGTTTATGGCTTGTAAATAATTGTGTAGCGTTTGTAACAAACATACTATTAAGGTATTTCGAAGTACTTATTCAGGGTTTCCCTGATAGCGAACGTATATGGGATTGTGTTACAATACGCCGACTTTGCCTGAAGGATACCAATAGAGATCAAAGAATATATTTTATGTTATGCCGGTTCACATTTGCAGTCTGAACCTATTCGTTTAAATACAGGCTGGCATGATTAAGCCTGTTAAGTCTTACGGTTGTAATATTTCTGCGTGCAATGGAATGTACGGAGGGGAGGTGGAGCCAGGAACATCTCAAACAAATGAGGCCGTGTACTCTTTAATTAAGCCTTACTGCCATGAATGGTTTATGTAAACATTTTAGCGGTAAGGCTTTTTTGTTAGTACAAAAATGCATGTCGTCTGTTGCCTATAACCTGTTTGGGATTCTGTTGGTTGTTACAAGATTCTCTTTTTACGGTATGATAAACCTGTAATCTGCTCACAGATCAGACTCAGTCGGGATGGGAAATTGTCTGATAACTGATTTGATAGAAAGGAGGAAGAAGTAATGAATAGGAAAAATAGAAGATAGAGTCTAAAGATGAGTACAACATTTAGAAAATAAAGTCACACGAAGACATGAAGTATACAAAGGGTAAACTATTATCTTTTGTTTTATTCTTTAATATTTATTTTCTTAGTGATCACGGTGTCTTAGAGTGAAAAATCTTTAATTTTTTTTAGAAAGGAGAAATTATGAGATTAAAAAATAGTTTTAAGATTTGTATGGTGTTGGCTGTATCTGGTTTTTTAACTTTTACCGGTATTTCCCGGTCAGATGCTGTCAGCTTTACGCCTTTGGGAGATCTGACTGGAGGAAGTTTCCAAAGCTTTTCTGAAGGCGTATCAGGCAATGGCTCGGCTGTTGTGGGAAGAGGTCAATCGGCATCCGGTAGAGAGAGCTTTCGCTGGACTTCCGATGGAGGAATGGTTGGTTTAGGAGATCTGACGGGAGGAAGTTTCGATAGTATGGCTTGGGGAGTATCAGGTGATGGCTCAGTGGTTGTAGGACGAGGTAATTCGGCATCCGGAAGAGAGGCGTTTCGCTGGACTTCCGGAGGAGGCATGGCTGGTCTCGGCGATCTGGCTGGAGGGAGCTTCAGCAGCACTGCTAATGACGTGTCGGGTGACGGCACCGTGGTTGTAGGGCATGGCAATTCCGCATCTGGAACGGAGGCCTTCCGTTGGACATCCGGTGGAGGCATGGTTGGTCTAGGAAATCTGTCAGGAGGAAGCTTCAGCAGTATTGCTAATGGTGTATCAACCGATGGCTCTGTAGTTGTGGGAAGAGCTAGTTCGGCATCCGGGACAGAGGCGTTCCGTTGGACATCTGGAGGAGGTATGGTTGGCCTTGGAGATCTGTCAGGAGGAAGCTTCGGCAGTTTTGCGGAAGGCATATCAGCCGATGGCTCAGTGGTTGTGGGAAGAAGCGTTTCTGCCTCTGGTGGTGAGGCGTTCATGTGGACTTCCGGTGGGGGCATGATTGGCCTTGGGGATCTGTCAGGAGGAAGCTTCAGTAGCCAGGCTACTGATGTTTCAGCCGATGGCTCTGTAGTTGTAGGAGATGGTACTTTGGCCTCTGGTGCTGAGGCCTTTGTTTGGGATAGTACTAATGGAATGCAAAGCATCTCAAGCATCCTCACCAATAGTGGAGTAGATCTGACCGGCTGGACACTTTTTGCTGCAACTGATGTTTCTGATGATGGTCTGACTATCGTTGGTAGGGGATTTAATCCTTCTGGTTTTTCAGAGGCATGGGTTGCAAACCTTGGTACAGAACCTATACCTGAACCCGCAACTATTGCACTGTTAGGGATCGGTCTGGCAGGTCTTGCAGGATCAGAAGTAAGACGTAGATGGAAAAAGAAAGTTACAAATCGAAATAAGGATATCTAATTATCAATAACCTTTTTGAAAAGGAATAAGTAAAAATGAAAAGGATATTTATGTATAAGGGCTTGGTATTATTGATCTTGCTTGCTGTTATTACCATCTCAGCGAGTCCGGATGAGATCGGGGCTGTCACGATCATGTCGTACGATATAGAGGGTACCCCGACGTCCGGATTTGGAAATTGGCATCACACATATGATGATCTGATAACGGGGACATCTGGAGATTCAGATTACAGCGGCGGTAGTGGGACATTAAATGACGGGATATTCGGGACGAACAAGGACGATACTCATTTGTTCTTTAAGAGCGTTTTTCAAAGTATAACATTACATCTGGAAGAAACATATTTGTTGACTGAGATGGTACTGTGGTCGCACCCAATCGTCCCAAACTCAATTACCGGTACAATCGAGTCTGTGGAAGTGAACGGCACCAGCTATACTGCATCGGATGGTCCGTCGAGATCAGAAATAATAGATTTCGGAACAGGCTTGACTACAAATACGTTAACTCTCACCGGCTTCACAGGAACACACCCGGACCATTTTGCGATCTCGGAAGTTACTTTTGAAGGGAGCATCTCTTCTGCAACCGTTCCTGAACCAACAACCTTTGCTCTCCTCGGCATCGGCCTGACTGGACTCGTAGGAGGGTATTTGAGGAGGAAGGTAAAAAAAAGAAGTAAGCAGTTGGCAATAGGCAGTAGACAAAGTGAAGGATGCTTAATTAAGAATCCTTAAATATTGAAATTCGAAAAGAAAGAGAAGAAGCATGAAATTAAGAAATGGTTTTAAGATTTGTATGGTGCTGACTGTATCAGCTGTTTTAACTCTTACCGGAATCTCCCGGTCAGATGCTGTTAGTTTTACGGGTTTAGGTGATCTTGCGGGAGGAAGCCTTTTCAGCCAGGCTTTCGGTATATCAGGCGATGGTTCCACGGTTGTAGGAAGAGGAAATTCTAGTTCCGGAAACGAGGCATTCCGCTGGACTTCCGGTGGAGGTATGGTTGGTCTTGGTGATCTGGCAGGAGGAAGTTTCAGCAGCATTTCTTTAGGAGCTTCAAGTGATGGATCTGTAGTTGTTGGACAAGGTACATCGACCTCAGGCCAAGAGGCGTTCCGTTGGACATCCGGAGGAGGTATGGTTGGCCTTGGCGATCTGGCGGGAGGAAGCTACTTCAGTCAGGCTTTGAATGTATCAGCAGGAGGCTCGGTAGTTGTGGGACAGGGAAAATCTGGCTCCGGTTCTGAGGCGTTCCGTTGGACATCCGGAGGAGGTATGGTTGGCCTTGGTGATTTGGAAGGAGGAAGTTTCAGTAGCTCTGCCAGGGGCGTATCAGGTGATGGTTTAGTAGTTGTTGGGCACGGCACATCGACCTCTGGCCAAGAGGCGTTCCGTTGGACATCCAGAGGAGGTATGGTTGGCCTTGGTGATCTGGCGGGAGGAGCCTTTGCTAGCGTAGCATTTCACGTATCAGCAGATGGATCGGTGGCTGTGGGGCAAGGCTTTTCGGACTCTGGTTGGGAGGCGTTCCGTTGGACATTAGGTGATGGTATGGTTGGCCTTGGCGATTTGGAAGGAGGAAGCTTCTTCAGCTCTGCCAAGGGCGTATCAGGTGATGGTTCAGTAGTTGTTGGACAAGGTAGTTCGGCCTCAGGCTCAGAGGCATTTATTTGGGATAGCACCAACGGAACGCAAAGTATTTCAGACATTCTCACCACCAGCGGAGTGGACCTGACCGGCTGGTCACTTACTACCGCATTTGGCATCTCCAATGATGGCATGACTGTAGTTGGTATTGGAACCAACCCGTTCGGGTTCAATGAGGCATGGGTGGCAAATCTAGGTGCAGAACCAGTTCCGGAACCCACAACTATAGCTTTACTCGGTATCGGTTTAGCAGGACTTGCAGGTGCAGAAGTTCGACGTAGACGGAAAAAGAAAGCAGTTGTTAATAGCCAGGTAAATATTAACCAATATTGAACCATTATCAAAGACGACTACATTCTTTTTTCACTAAGGACGGATAATATAAGAAGGCATAAAATTGTTTTACCTTTATCTAACATTGTAACTAAATCATAAACTTAAGAGGGTTAAAAATGTATAGACAAGATAGGAAGAATAAAATTTTAAATACTATTCTGTCTTTTAAGTATGTGATACAAATTATAGGTGTGATTGCCTTATCCATACTAATCACAACTATAGCTGCAGCGACTACTATTGATTTCGATTCGATAGATGCATCGGGGGGACTAGTTCCCGTTTCAAACCAGTTTCAATCGAGCGGAGTACTTTTTTCGAGTACAAGTGGAGCTGATGCCAATGCGGCAACTACCTCTGAAGCGTCAAGTCCTGCCAATATTTTGATCGGGGTTGATGCCTTTTCTGACATTTTTGTGTCATTTGTTGATCAGACCTCTGGGTTATCTGATCTTGATCACGTTGCTGACAATGTCTCCGTTGACATTATCAGTCTAGGCCACTCGGAATGGACAATAATAACTAAGGACTTGGCTGATCAAACACTTGAGACAATTGTATTGAGCAATCCAGGTGGCACGCTACATGGAACAAACAATATTAATTCTATAACTTTCAGCTCCTTCAATATCGCATCCATAGATTTTGTATTTACCTCAAGCGCTCCGGGTGATGGTGTCGGAATTGATAATCTCTCCTTTACTCTGGGTGCTGCAGAACCAGTCCCGAAACCCACAACCATTGCCTTACTCGGCATCGGTTTAGCAGGACTTGCAGGAGCAGAAATAAGATGTAGGCGGAGAAAGAAGGCGAGCCAAATATGAATTATTTTAAAGAAATGTGGGAGGTGGAAATGAGAAAGCTGGCAATGTGTATTATAACTATTTTATCATTGATTATCATCGTTCAATGTAAAGCAGAGGCAGTAACATTAGACATGGAGGATGTTGCTCCAGTTGGCGGCATTTTAACCTTAAACTCAACGGTAATTACGATGAACGGCTTCGACTTGTTTCCGACCAATGGGCATTTATTTGATGCGGCATATGTTGATAACCATGCAAATAATCCTAACAACGGAACAGACTGGTTGCAAGTAAACAATTCAATAGGATTGGTTGTAACATCAAATACAGGAGATGCATTTTCTATAAACAGCTTCGATACAACAGATTGGCAAACAAATTATCTTTTTATTCCAGGTTTAATAATTAATGTCGATGGCGTTTTTGCACAAGGAGGCATAATTAGCACTCAATTTATTACAGATTCAGATATATCATTCGAAACATTTAACTTTACTAACCAATGGAACAATCTTACATCAGTAACATTTACCACGTTTAGACCTAATGGAGACGTGACGGCAAGAGGAGCATACGATAATTTAACCTTTAACGAGAGCGCTCCAGTCCCGGAACCCACAACTATTGCATTACTTGGAATCGGATTGGCTGGACTTGCAGGGGGAGCTATAAGAAGACGGTTTAAGAATAAAATACGATTAAACGAGACAGAAGTTTATAAAATTAAAATGTAAAAAAAAAGAAATAAAGATGAGAGGAAAAAAGAGCCGTGATTGATGCATAAAATTATGTTCCATGGATACTTTCAAATGTAAAATCTGACACGTCTTATGAATAAAAAAAATAATGAGAAGGAGAGAAAGATGAAAAACCATATAGCAATTAAGCTGATTTTGCTCATTATAGTTTTCTTATTAGCATTTGGAAAGATGGGTTACTCAATTCCAATCAAGGATCAAGAGAATGACCCAACGATAACCACATCAGGTTCTACAGGGCTCAACAATTTCTTCGATGCGAGACAGACCTTTGCGGTGGGTATCACTGGTACCCTGACCAGAGTAGCGTTACAGTTCGGAAAAAGTCCTCGGTGTCTTTTATCTGGGGAAAGTCCTCGGCGTTTTTGTCGGGGATAACTGCCTGCTTGAACGTCATGTCGGGCAGGTAACCAAGATTTGGTTTTTTTCCGCATTGCCAGCAGGCCATTCGCCAGCCCGACGCATTCTGGCGGGGACGGGGAAAAGCCAAAAGCCAAACTAGTTTTAGTATATATTCCTCATCTGTTTTCTGAGATAATCGAGTATCATGAGTAAGGCAGAATCCTCGTCTTCAGCAGTTATATGAGCAACATTTTTACCCAAGACACCCCATATCCCCGGGTCAGTGGTTTTATAGAGAGCTATTGTTGGTGTACCCACAAATCCCGCAAGATGGCTTACTCCTGAGTCATTTCCGATGTAGAGGGAAGAATATAATAATAACTCTGCTAATGCCATTACGTCCTTTGGATGCTCGATCCATTCACCGACAAAATCTTCTTTATTCATTTTCTCCTCTTCAACCGGCCCGAAAATGAATCTTATCTTACGATAATCCGATTGTCTCAAGATATTTGCTAAATCTCGATAAAAGAGTGGATTATAATTTTTTTTAAAACTTCCGCTTCCGGGATGTATCAGTGCATATTGTTCTTCTCTTGGCTTGGCAGGAAAACAATCTGAAAGGTCTTGAGGAATCTTTATGGGAAAATGTGATTGTATGACTGAGCAATAGTATTTTGCCAGATGAATCTGTTTTTCAGGAAAAGGGGGTATACAGACAATCGGCAATGAAGACGTTTGTTTTAAAATATCTACTGTTTCCTGTCCGTTTGTCAACCAGAGTATAGCGGCATGTGGGGATCCAATCTCTTCAGGAATTCGTTTCCCACAAAAGAAATCAAGCAGTCTTGCTGATTCATTATCAATGTAAGTGTCTAATATGCCAAAGCTTATCGCCAGTTTCATATATTCAGCACGTCCGATACCGAGGAAGTGATATTCCGGTAATACCTTTCTCAGGCAAAGAATGGCCGGCCAGGTAAGTATAAAATCACCAAGCGCACCACGATGGCATATCAGAAATGTTTTCATGTTGTGGATAATAAATTGTATTAAAAAATTTTACTTTGAATAATTCATTTCTTTTTATATAAAGGAACTATATTTTACTTTTATTTATTAATGGGAACAAATGATAACTCTCTTTTTGTTACTCTATTATAAACCCTGTTAAATTTATTTTGTATTATACTAATAAAATCAGAAAGGTGTATTAGAATGAAGAAATCAGTTGCTATTTTGTCTCTTGCTTTACTGTTTGTAACTATTGCGTTTGTTAATTTAACTTGCGCTTCGGAATATTCACTATCTAATGAGGAGACACATACCAGTCCTCAGGGTGTGTCACCTCAGGCTATGTCAAAGGACCCACTTGTGGGTACCGTTGCAGAGACGATGAATAGCGGCGGCTATACTTATATCCTTCTTCAAACTAAAGCAAAGATGTTTTGGGTAGCGATAGCTGAAAGTACAGTTACTGTCGGAGAAGAAGTCGTCCTGGCATCTGGTATGGAAATGATTGAGTTTCACAGCAAGTCTCTGGATCGTACTTTTGATTCAATTATATTTTCAGAAGGAATGATCTCACAGGGAGGGGAAGCTGCTCCAAAGCCTCAAAAGAAAACATATGGCAGCAGTGGGGCCAAGCCTTCAGCTCAGAAGGAGATAAAGGTTGCAAAGGCTGGTGGTGGTAATGCTTACACGGTTTCAGAGCTTTTCGAAAAAAGAAAAGAACTTGATAATAAAGATATTATTCTTAAGGGAGAGGTTGTCAAGGTTACTGCCAGGATAATGAACAAAAACTGGCTGCATATCCAGGACGGGACAGGAAGCGCACAAGATGGAACTAATGATATGGTTGTAACAACCATGGACTTGCCGTCTGTTGGAGATACCGTTACCATAAAGGGAGTTCTGTTTTGTGATAAAGACTTTGGAAGTGGCTACAAATATAATGCGATTGTTGAGTTTGGCCAAGTATCAAAGTAAACCAAATTTGATGTAGACTTACCAGAACAGCCTTTCAGGCTGGTAATCGCAGATTTACACTTTTTAAACAAAAAGGACAGACACTATTTCAATGTGTCTGTCCTTTTTTTTATAAAATCGTTTGATTAGCCTCTGCTTAATGCTCTCGGATCTAAGACCTTAATCTTTACATCTGACGGGATTGTAAGTCTATCTTCCGGGATAGAGACGTTTTCCTGAATCTCTGTAGCCTCAGTTAGCACCCCCATTGCGGCTACCTCACGGTCCTTCTTCAAAGCACTCCTTTCCATGTCCATGCCATACTGTAAGGATAACCTCTTTTCCAGACATCACAGACCTTTCCGAGAATCTTTTCAGTGCCTGTTTTTATTGCGCCAATTGCCACATCCATATTACTGCCGGAATTCCCTTGTAACGCCTCAAACGCTGACCTGTTCATCTTTATAGCCGTTCTGGTGTTAAGGTCAATATTGTATACCCAGTTACCATTTTCTGTTATTAATGTCATGACATTTCTCTCAATGTCTATACCCATCATCTTTGTGGTAAATTTTTTGTATATTGCCTCACGGCTTCCCCAGTCGTCAATATAAACGGTTTCTGTACCGTTATTCATTCCCGAAACTTTATATGTTATGATTGCGGATTTCAACTCGGGGTAGCGTCTGGATGCTTTAATTCCGGCTTCCGTACCTGTTGATGCTTTTAATTCAGTAACCGGGGTGACATTTGCGCACGAAATAGTCATGGTAATAATTGCTAAAAACATAATAATACATAAAAATATATTTTTCATTATTTCTCCTGTTTCAAATTCGTTTATTTTCAATGTTTTACTAAAAAGCGGTTTGTAAATATAGTATCTACTCTACAAGTTTGCCAGTTGCAAATTTGTGATTTCATGGATAAATGATTTTTGCTATCATTGCTAAGCAATATGTCTGTCACTAATTATTTCGTTTTGTGTTTCATTCGTAAACTGGGTAGGCAGAGTGTCTTTTTCGCAATTTTCTTAAAGTATCGATCAAATGGAAATTTCTGATTCGTGGAGGATATTGGTTACAGGAGTCACATCAATACATGGATGGCCTATATTTACGCTGTTGCAAAAACTGTTGCCGGATACTTCTTTGTATGGCCTTAGACCTCCCAACTCTAATATTCCTGATGCGGAAAACGTTTCATCTTTTTGTATTACTGAACGGGAGAAACTGGAAAAAATCAGGGATAAATTCAAGCCTACTCATGTAATTCACTGTGCGGGAGTTTGTGATCTGGACGTGTGTGAAGAACGACCGGAGTGGGCACATTCGCTAAACGTACAAGGTACGAGGTCGGTAGCCGATGTATTTGGCAATGATATACCCATCCTTTATATGAGTACTGATCTCGTATTTTCCGGTTTCAATTCTCTTGCGGGAGGTTATACGGAAGATGACGAACCAAATCCTATAAACGTTGTGGGAAAGACCTTTGCCAGCGCAGAGGAATATATTCAGAAATGCAAAGATCATTGTATTGTCAGACTTGGGTTGCCACTTGGAGATTCTATCGGTGGTAAAAAAGGCGCGATTGATTGGATAGAGAGCAGGTTCAGGAGAAACCTGCCAGTAACGCTCTTTTATGATGAATACAGAAGCTGTGTCAATTGTGAGGAAATTGGCCACATAGTAATTGCTATCCTTGTCCATGGATTGAGAGGAATATTTCATTTAGGAGGTGACAGGAGATGGAGCCTTTATGATATTGGTAAGTATGTGCTGAATAAGGGTGGGTACTCTCCTGCTTTATTACATGGTATAATGAGAAATAAGGAAGAAAACGGGCCGCCGCGTATTGGTGACGTATCGCTTAATTCAACAAAATTAAGAAGCCTCATCAGGGCAAAAGAAGGCAACATTTTCAACTGCTGAGAAATTGAACGTTCAACGTTCAACGTATACGATAACGTTTCCGGAGTATGGATCTCACATTGTACAGATACCACGTTTCGATTCCTCTATAAAAGTTGAAAACTCTGAAGCGGGACCTGTGGGATAGGCGGATTTAAGTTTTTCAAGAGCTTGACTCACGTTCAAATCTGAAAGAAAAAGTAACTTAAATGCTTCTTTGATTTCCTGACGATCTTCTGTTGTTAATGTTGATCTCCGTAATCCGGTCGAGTTCAGGCCGCCGATTGTATTTATCATTATCGGTTTTACCAGGCAGAATGGAGGTATATCTTTGGAAACACCGCAACCTCCACCCAGCATAACCAGTCTCCCTATTTTTATAAATTGATGCAGAACGCAATTCCCGCTAATGAAAGCCTGATCACCTACTTCCACATAACCCGCTAACAATGCACCGTTCGCGACGATAACATTACGGCCGAGTTTGACATTGTGTCCAAAATGAGAGAATGCCATCAGAAAGCAATCGTCACCGACTTCCGTTACGGAATCGGACTGAGTCCCACGATTAATCGTTACACCTTCGCGGATCTGACAATTTTCTCCAATTTTGACAAATGATTTCCCCCCTTTGAAATTTACGTCCTGAGGAGTGCCGCCCAGGACAGCTCCAGCGTGAATGTTGCAGCGTGGCCCTATCGAAGTGTACGGTCTGATACTGACATTGGGGCCAATGACCGTTCCATCACCAATAGTTACATCTCCTTCAATGATTGTAAATGGGCCGACATCAACATCGTTTCCCAGTTCAGCGCCTGGATCAATTATAGCAGTCTTGTGTATCATTTTATCCCCTTGCCCCATAAAATAGGCATTCTTAACGAGACTAAATCAAGAATGCCTATTTATTGTTCTTTATTATAACAAATCTGTTTTACTGTTTTTAGTGATGGCCTTTGTCTTTATCATGATGACCTTCACTATGATGTTCCTTGTCTTTATTCTGTGACTCGTCATGGTGTTCTTTTTCATATTTGTTAACACAGCCCTGACAACAGAAAGACTGGTGTTTACCATCTGTTTCCACCACTACCGCTTCACCGTGGCTGTTTGCAGCTTTGCCACATTCCAAACATTTATCAGCTGGATGTACATCGGCAAAGGTAGTTACACTGCCCGCACAAAATGCAATCATCAAACAAGCAAACACAACAACTACAGTAAGGTTTACAATTCTCTTCACTATCTCACCCCTTCAAAAAAAATTAATTCAAATAAACTGACTGAATACTTGGATTCTAGTTTTTTAACGGTTAAAGTCAATAGAAAATAAGGATCAGGTGAATGGGTATATCTCCTGTCAGAACGTCTTCATGGTAGAGGTCTTCGTAAACTTGACCGTACTGCCTCAACTTACTGGACATTCAGATATTATGGATTGAGATGTTATGCTTCGATTGAAATTTTTACTCCGGTAGGTGCTTTGAATGCCGCCGAAATGACCTTTACCGAAAAATCGGCTTTTAAGACATTAACCGAAAATTGGGATTTGTTGAACTCAATTTACAAAAAGTCATTGCTTAGGACCAGCTTGTTTCCTTTGTCCTTAAACAACAATAAGGTGGTAATAGGAGCATTTTTAGAAAGTGCATTTTCTTTGGAATATTGACGTGATACATGAAAAATGAAAAAACCAATGGCAGTAACGCATGTGGCTAAGATAATCAGGGCAACAAAATCACTTTTTCTCATAGATGGTACAGTTAAATAATGTTTCGTTTAGTAGGTATAATATATTGCTCTTGCGCAAATTATTTTAGGATAAAGAATAAAGTTCAAAATATAGTATTATACCATGCAATCTTCTTTTTCTACCAATGCATGAAGACAAGTGTAATAAGTTTTTTGTAAAAAATATAATATTTTGTAGGGGGGATTTCCTTGCCTGAATAGCGAAGTTGGGCAGGTTATCCGCCAACTTTGAATTTCCTAATACCCTGAATCTCTAACTTGTCTTATCGTTTTCATATTTTTCAGATTTTTTCAACTTCTCTTCCAAATGCTTTTGCTCAGTAATATTTCTGATTATTCCTTCAATAGTTACCGGCTCTCCGTCCTCATTTCTAATTAAATTTGCAGTGCGTTCGGTATAAAAACATTCACTACTTTTCTTCCTGCTATTAGACACAAGGTTTCTCAAGAATCCATATTTTTCCAGTTTCTCCAGATGTTTCCATCTATCTTCAGGGTCTGCGTAAATATCCTTAGTCTTTACACCCATCATCTCTTCAGGAGATTTATAACCAAACATTTCAGCACAGGCTTGATTTACCCACGTAAACGCCCCTTCAGATCCTGGCTGACATTGATACACGCCTTCCTTAAGAGAATTAAACAGCTCTCTATCGCGCTGCACAGATTCCTGTAACTCATTCTCAAGCCTCCTACGCTCGGTAATATCCCTTATTATTCCTTCAATTAGAACCGGTTCTCCATCCTCATTTCTAATCATGTTTGTAGTACGTTCGGTATAAAGAGGCTCTCCGCCTCTTTTCTTACAATTAGACACAAAGTTTCTCCATATACCATGATTTTCCAGTATTTCCAGAAGCCGCCATCTATCTCCGGGATCTACGTAAATATCCTTAACCTTTGTACCCATCATCTCTTCCGGGAAATTGTAACCAAACATCTCCGCACATGCCTGATTTACCCAGGTAAACACCCCTTCAACTCCGGGTTCACATTGGTATACACCTTCCTTGAGTGATTCAAACATTTTCCTGTACCGTTCCTCAGATTTTACAGTCTCTTCTGTCTTCTCATGCAGGGCCTTTGTCATAATATTGAAGGCTGTTGCCAACTCACCGATTTCATTATTGCTTTTTATTTCTACTTTTTTGGTTAAGTCTCCTGAAGTTATCTCTTCCGTAACTTTTTTAAGCTGGATGATAGGACTGGAGAATCTTCTGCCAAGAAAATAAGCTACTAACAAGAATGGAAATGCGATTGCCAGTATCAAAGCCAGGACAATGTATTTAAGATTATAAACAGGCCCATAGGCTTCGACTTTATCTATTTCTGTAATAACACCCCAATTAAACTCAGGTATCCAGTCCCAAACTCCTAGCACGGGGATACCACCATAGTCGTTATAGCCTACTGAATTAGAACCGTCGTTACCAGCAATACACTGCTTGGCACTCAAGGTGAATTTGCCGGTTTCCGGGTCTATCAGCTTCACTTCCATGGCACTTCTTCTGCGAACCGTTCCTCTTTTTTTCAAATGTTCAGTAAACCTTGATTCGGTAAGCATGTAACCTTTCTTGTTAACAAGATAAGATTCTCCTGTCTTTCCATATGCGTAGCTATGCATTAAATTACTCAGGATACCCACATGAATTCTTAGTGTAACAACACCAATTATGATCTCATTTTCATCCTTCAGAGGTGATGCAACAAACATGGTTGGTAACCCCAACTCTTTCTCATCAAACTCATTTATAAGTGGAACTTTTGACGGCATGATACTTGATGTATAAGTCTTTCCCTGAATTGCTTGTTTGAAAAACCCCATTTCTGAAATATCCCCACCAACACGTTCTTCCGATGTCGCAAGTGTAATCGATCCTTCATTATCGCTTATAAATGCTCCTTTATAACCATACTCAGTCACAAATGTTTCCAGATACTTGACCGTATCTTTATATCCTTTTTCTTTTGCGGTAATTTTAACACTATTGGCTACATTAGGATTGCTAGCAATCACAATGGCGTCCTTCATCCTCTCACGCATCCAGGTAGACACTAATTCTGCCTGCTTGTGTCCAATCGCTTCAAGGTTATCCATAATCACCGTTTTGAGATCAGATTGTATTATTGGATAGGCGAAAACCCTGAGTAAAACAAAAGGAACCAACGTAGCAAAAATCAGTAATACAATGATATGGGTTTTTATTGAAACAAACATAGATTTTCTCCTCATACTTAAAAATATTTTTCTATAGGGCTGAGGGCTGCATATCCAACATATTGTATTTCATTTAAGTAAGGAGAATTTACAACTTATGACTCAGAAAGTCTAGCTTTTTTCTGATTCAACATGTACATGTACATATAAAATGTTGGAATATTTACCTATCAATCTTTGCAATAAATTCTCATTATGTTTATCTGTTTTTTTAGATAAATTTATAGTAAATATTTGAATATTTGTTGACCTGAAAAGAGAAATATGGTTGTACTCCGGTTACGGTAATTGAAGTAGGTAGCAAGAGTCACTAGTTTCACTAAATTGACAGGAACAATGCGGCGGTCTGGTAGGGAAACCGGACTCTATGAATAGAAATGTTATTAACGGGAAATCTGTTAATTTTGTGTTTCTGCTTATAGCCTTATGGATGATGAGGCTACAAATGGTACGGTATAAAACAGTTGTACGAATGCTTTTCGCATATGTAGTTTTTACAACAGTTTGTGCTTTATCAACACAGGCACAGGCGTTTTCCATTACGTTCGATTTTCTCGGGTCGGAGGGGGTAGCCGTGGATGGATTAACGGCAGGTCCTGTGACAGTTGGCGGACTTACCGCGACATTTATCTGCCAACAACGGTATTTTAAACCAAACCTCTGGAAGTTTCGGCATTAACGCTTCGGAAGCTGGTGACGTTGCCGATATAATTGATAACGGATCAGAAGTTGCCGAATTCTTTACCGTCAAATTTGACCAACTTGTTACGTTCGATCAACTGGTACTTTCTTCCTTTACCAGTGCAGAGGATGCAAGCCTGAATATTTCTGCTGGCTCTCCAATCACCCTGGTTGGCACAGGCCCTTCCAGAGACATATATAACTTTTCAACGGATAACATAATCCCCATCGGCCAATTGGTCAAGCTGGAATATAGCACTGGCAACGGGTTCAGTTTTGATGAATTCACCGTGACACCTGCTGAATCAACTGTAGTTCCCGAGCCTGCGAGTGTCTCCCTTCTTATTATTGGTCTGGTCGGATTGGGTGGGCGTTTACTGAGAGAGAGGTCCAAACGTCAAGCTAAACAACAAAATCAAAACTTGAATATACCTGTGCGACAGCAGTGGGGAAATTCGAAACAGATCGGAAACCTGGTATGAGGAAAAAGAATGCAGAAAAAGTATTGAGTCGAAAAATCTGTCGAAATACTGGTATCAACCAATATTTTGTTTTAAGGCATTTTCTTCATTCCATTTAAATCCCATTGCAACCCTAACTTACGACACTACGTCTCTCCCTTTTTAGATCACTTTCATCCCAATATTAATTTCATAATAGATGAATCACGATGTATGTTCTGTTTCCCAACTGAGTTACGAAAAGCTGTTGTATTCCAACGATTATTGTTTTACCATGCTTCCTTCTAAAAACAATCGCCGATCATCCTAACGCATTGTTTCTCAATGAAACATATACTCCAAATCTTGCTCTAAGTAATAAAATGCCATTAAGCCTCTTAAACGAAGAACAGTTAAACGCTGCTACTGCTGAATCCGGACGCAACATTGTTATTGCGTCTGCCGGAACGGGAAAAACGTCAACAATAGTGGGAAGAATTGCACATCTTCTTAATTCAAATGTCGCGCCAGAAGAAATTCTACTGCTCACTTTTACCAATAAAGCGGCAACTGAAATGGTGGAAAGACTGACACGTTATTTCTCTCATGATGTTACTTCAAGAATAGAAGCAGGTACCTTTCACTCGATCTGTTATAAACTTTTGAAACGGAATAATCCTGGACTTTTGCTGAAACAACAGACAGAACTTAAAACACTTTTTAGAAGTATTTATGAAAAACGTGAGTTTAAGAAGCTCGCTTACAAGACAGCTGAATACTCCGCTAATTATCTTTATGATATCTATTCGTTTTATCAAAACACCGAACTGGAACTCGGTTTTGGAGACTGGATGAGCGAAAACTATCCTGACCATGACTTCTTTTGTGACATATATGAAGACATATCTCATGAATATGAGTTGATGAAAGAGAGCTACGGCTACATAAATTTTAATGACCTGCTGATAAAGACAAGAAACCTTTTAAGCACTGATATATTTGTAAACTATAAAGAGGTTCTGGTAGACGAGTATCAGGACACCAATTCCCTTCAAGGCTCACTCATAGATAAAATGAATCCTTCTTCACTGTTTTGCGTTGGTGATTATGATCAGAGTATTTTTGCGTTTAATGGCGCCAATATAAATCTCATCGGTTCTTTTTCAAAAAAATTTCCTGACGCGAAAGTATTTTCCCTTAAAAAAAATTATAGATCAACTGCCTTAATTCTCTCCCTGGCAGATAGGGTGATAAAGTTCAATGATAGAATATATCCGAAAGAGTTAATAGTTGTTCGAAAGGACGATCCCGTAAGCCCGTCACTTCTAGAATTTAATGAGCTTTTTGAACAGTATAGTAAAGTCTCTTACATGATAAAAGCAAACTCGTCTAATTATGAAGATGTAGCCGTGATCTTCAGAAACAATTCTTCAGCAGATGGAATAGAAGCAAGTTTGAGAGAGCTTGGTATACCCTGTAAAAGGAAAGGCGGGAAAAGTTTTTTTGATGCGAAAGAGGTAAAAATACTTTTTGATATGTACTCGTTTTTTGTAAACCCAAAGGACATGATGGCCTTTATTCATATTTTCGAATACGCGAAAGGTATCGGCAGCGCAACGGCAAAAGACATTTTTGAAGCTTTGAAAAGGCTGGGACGCGGTTCCGCTTATGAGGGAATCCTGCACCCGGATACTAGTATTAGGAACCCATTTGAACAGAGGAAAGTGAATTTTCAACTGGCCCTTTTTGATGATTTTGTCCATTTAGAAAGTGAATCTAAATTCTCACACCTGGAGTTAGACGATAAAATTTCAAACAGCTCAATACTCAAACATCCAAAATTCACAGAAGAGAGCGCCGGATTCTTTAATGATTTTTATCTGTTATATAAAAGAATAGTGAGAACCAAAAAACCAATCTCTATGGTCGAAGCAATAAGTGAATCAAAAATCTATAAATATATTACCGATATTTTAGCTAATCAAAGAGCGTTAGACAGAAACAAGAAAATCAATGAAGAGGTAAAAGAGAGGGCACTTTTAAATATTAAAAGAAAAGTTTCCCTTATTAAAGACCTTACAAAAAATTATACTGACAATCAACGCTTTCTCAACGCCATGATACTCGGTTCGAGCGAACTTACAAAGGGCGAGGGGGTTAACCTCCTGACTGTTCATGCCAGTAAGGGCCTGGAGTTTAAAGACGTTTACATCCTGGATTTAATGGATGGCCGTTTTCCCAATAGGAAGCTGGCTAACAAAGGTGGCAGTATAGACGAAGAGAGAAGGCTTTTTTATGTAGCGGTAACAAGAGCAAAAGATGGCCTATGGCTCTCCTACGCGAAAGTAGACAAAGTCAAAAAGCTAAGATTCTATCCATCACTTTTTTTATACGAAGCAGGACTTATAAATAACAGAGAAGAGCACCAGAAACTTTTAGAGGAAAAATATAAATAATATTCAATGCTGATTTATTGACGTCGGGTTCTTTCTAACTGAATCATTAATTTAGTTTACCAACTTCATCCACTCAATTGACTTAATGTCCTCACGATTTTTCCCAGATGATATGCATTGTGGTCTGCGACAAGCAGTACTTCTCTCAAATAAGTATGGCCCTCTCCATGGGGGATTAGTGCCGTTAAGTCAAATTTAGGGTTCTTTACCAGTGCAATCACTTCATCCAGATCGCTAAAGAATTGTGAAACCGTATTTGACAGAATTTCTTCTGTCATTTCATCATTATCGGATGGCCAGAATCCATCCGGCCATTCAGGAGATACCCATGCGGGATCGAGTGTGTACCGTAAAATATCTTCCTGGGCGAGCCGCATATGCACAAGCTCTTCGTATACAGAACGTGTTATTCCTAGAGGACGTTTATTGCAGAGTTCTGGCTTGAGATCATTCAGTACTGCTTCCAATGAGCTATGTGCCTGACCGCCTTTTAATAATTCGATTAATTCCTTTCGTAATGCCTTATCATCCATGGTTATCTACTTGTTAATATATAATTATATAAATTGGTTAATTTTCAAATTAGTTAGCTATTTGCTTAAATGCGAGGACTGACCCCTTGTACTTTACTACTTATTCACTATTCAACATAATTTGGTTTCTTCAATAGATGAGGATAGTCCTTTTTTATCTCTTCCAAAAGACTAGGCTTTAGGTTTTGAACATTATAAAGTGTTTCTACTACGGAAAGTTGTTTCACTGTCAATTGTTCGGTATTCTTTAAGTTTGCATTAATAAGGTTTGCACCAAATAAATCTGCTTGTAGAAGGTCAGCTCCTTCCAAATCTACACCCTCAAGAAATGCATGCCGTAAATTTGCGTTGTATAGATCAGCTCCCCGTAAATCAGCACGGTAAAGATTTGCTTTTTCAAAATTAGCAATGTCGGAATTTTGTATTGTACCATTCCCTGAGTGCGTATTAATTTCAGCCTCAAAAGAAGCATTCTGTAATTTGGCATCTGAAAGGTCTACACCACTAAGATGCCTTTTCCAATTTTCAAGAGTTTCCCTCATCAACACAACAATGTCATCATAATTTTCATTATTATTTATGAAAGAACGCCATATAGAAACAGGGTTTAATATATTTGGCTTGTATGGACAATCCATATTTTGTATACGTGTTATTCTACTTAGAGTTTTTATTACTACTTCATCATTGGAACTTCCTAATTGTGCAAAAATAGCATTTGCCCTATTTTCGATTATATCAACATGGTTTTCATATCTTTGAGACGCTACTCCAAAAGCAGCCACATAAATACCTATTAACCAAAGAGGCAATGTAGGTAATGGATGAGGTTTCTTGGCAGGTTTAATCTTCCTGTAAATATATTCAAAACCAGAATAATAAAATGTCCCTTTGATAGTTTTAATCATAGTAAGTTTCTCCGTAAAATTCTAAATAATAAATTATATCCCATAGTAATATTGCTCGCATTTGCTTCTCGAATGAAATTTTATTTATTATAGTGCTTTATATATGGCCTAACGATTAGTTTACCAATGCCGTATTTTAGCATTTGGTCAAATGATTGGTTATGTTTGTCTTTGGTATACCCTTATTCATTAATTCAAGGTTTGATAATCATATAGTAGGCATCTGCAAGTTAACAATATATCATAATGTTGCAATTAATTATATTGTTAACACTTTTTTAAGGAGGTGCCGTAATGAGTTATTATGTAGGAATTGATTTG
>Ga0257115_1000090_pt1 | contig 101005 bp, 94 predicted proteins | sample SI112_100mmetaG_FD_194465 | JGI IMG/M metagenome (GOLD analysis project Ga0257115, IMG submission 194465) | Marine microbial communities from Saanich Inlet, British Columbia, Canada - SI112_100m | ecosystem: Environmental > Aquatic > Marine > Inlet | place: Canada: British Columbia | collected...
TGTTTCTTCGGAGTTCCGCAATGTTATCGCTTTCCGTTACAACACTCATGCCATCCCAGACAGGAGCGTTACAGGCCGTAACCGGTCCCAGATTACCATCTACCTCAACAACACACATTCTGCATTGCCCAAATGGTGACAGCAGGCCCCAATGACATAAAGTTGGAACGTGGATATTGTTTTTCTTGGTAACATCAAGGATAGTTTCACCATCACTTGCTTCATATTCTTTCTGGTTAATTTGTAACGTAATCTTTTTCATGTTTTTCTCCTGAAACGAGTTATCTAACTTTATAAATAGTTTTTAAATTGAAAGATTTATATAAATCATCCAGTGCTATGTATTAACACACGGGGAATCTCTTTGTGGAATTACAAAAAAAAAGTACATTTAAAGTGCTGCAAGAATACATCATTAGCAATCTTTACATCTATAATTGACTTATTAAAATCCAGGTTGTTTTGAGTATTACCTGTCAGTCAGTAAAAAAATCCAGTGGAAACCAATGGAACTTAACAGGCAGTAACAACAGCTCTCTTTTCAACGTAGTAGAGCGCAGAAGTTTTACATGCCTCTACACAAGCCATGTCATCGTATCCCTCACAATTATCGCAGTTAATGGCAATATTCATTTCTGTTTCCTTCGTTATTGCGCCAAAAGGACAGGCCTCTATACATTCCCAGCAGCCATTACACTTTTCCTGGTCTATAACGACATTACCATCCTCAAATTTAGTAATTGCTCCGTACTCACATGATTCCCTGCATTTTGGGTTTTTACAGTTCTGACAAACAGTTGCATGTGGTTTATCTTTTCTGAAACTTATGTTAATCCTTGGTACTGGAGCTGGTTGTTCCAGAGAGGATAAGACAAAATCCTGTGCCTGTGAATGTCTTAGTGCACACTCAATCATACATCTTTTACAGGTAACGCAGTTTTTACTTTTAAATCTTTTCATAACCATTTAACAATATCCTTCTCTGCAAATAAAAAAAGCCAACGCCCTTTCCTGTACTCCTATTAAGAGTACTTGTGAAAAAGTGTTGGCTTACTCTGCAACAATTCAATAGTATATTAAAGAATCTTTGCGCAGTCTTCCGTAAATGAAAAAACAATATAATTTAATTTATTAACCTAGTCAAGTGTTTTTCTTAAGTGTGTCAAGCCAATTTAGAAATGTCCTATTACAATGTCCTTACTAGCTGCTCGGCTTTTTACTTTTACTCCAGCAGAAGACAGTTTTGGTGTCTTGAAATTTTCTGCTATATTTTCTAAAAACTCATTTTTTCAGAAATTCCAGAGATCCGCTCCGGTTTCTTGACATTTGGCTTTTACTTTGATACAATCCCAATCTCAATTGAGTAAAACAAATTTTTCGCACTTTCCCTCCTTGTACCTAGACATGTCGGTATAAGCCATTGCGCTGCAATTATTACGTTTTGAAATTTCAGAATGGGAACTAAATAGACTATCTTTTTGAAATAAGGAGTAATTCTATGACTGCCTATAAAACAAATTCCTCTGGAAACAGTACAATGCATAATCTAATAAAACTGTCTAAGCTATTTTGCTTTTTTGTATCCCTAATTACTTTCATATCTACAATGGAAGTTAATGCTGCCGAAAAAACAATACCTGGCGATGCTGTAATGGAAAGTGAATTTAAGAAATTAAGCAATAAACACAAAATAGAAAAAGAGTTTCATCTTTATGCGATTGATGGTTATCAGAAAATGGCTGATGGCAACTCAATTTATATTTGGGGGTTTACCCACGCAAAAGATTTTGCTGATGTTGGAGAGATTAAAACAGAAGAAGATAGAGATTCTAAATTATTACCACTAAAAGTACCGGGAGATGAAATACGTTTAAGATCAGGCAAGAACTACGTTATTGTTCTCCATAATGCCGGTTGGTATGAAACGGAGGAGCACTCTGGAGTTAATCATGTTTCGCACACTATTCACTTTCATGGTCTGGATTTAATACCATATGTTGACGGTGTACCAAAGTTACCTTATCCTGCAGTGTTTCCAGGTGAGGTTTTTAGATATTTACTGACAATACCTGACGATATTGAAGGATCATATATGGGGCATTGTCATGTTGATTCAACTAACCATATAATGGCGGGTATGTATTTTCCACTGATTATCGAAAAAAAACCTAAACGGATTTACGGTTATAAATATGACAGAGAATACACCATTTTTTTCAGTGAAATAGATAGTCAATATATGGAAATGCTCAGGAGCCTTGGCCATATAAGACGGGGATTAGATTGGGAGTCAGATTATTTTATGATCAATGGCAGGATATTTACTGATAATCTGAAGAACCCTCTCTCTACTGTTAATGACCCTGGAACAAGAATTGTTGCTTACGATGGCGAGACTGTTTTGATCAGATTAATGGCTATAGGATACGACCATATCTATATATGGCATCCACACGGGCATCATGGATTAACAATTGGCAAGGATGGAAGGAAGTTAAAATCCCCATACGAACATGATTCCTTACGTATTGGATCTGGAGAAAGATATGATATTCTATACAAAATCCCGGAAGCTACTTCTAAGAGAATATGTCTATCTTGTAATATTGGGCCAGGCATAAGCGTTGCTCATGATCACAACATGAAAGGTATGGTTAGTGCCGGAGTTTACCCACACGGGGCTATGACAATTTTTGACATAAGATCAAAACCTTAAAAACTTTCAGAATAATTGATATGGTGTTTTAAACGAGGAAGTACTATATATATGCTAAAATTATATAAATTTATAGTTTTTAAATAATACCACTTTTTAACGTCTTCTTTCCTGCCTGCACCATAAAGGCCCCAATCAATTATCCGTCTCAAGTCTATCTATAACTTCTTTCAGACTCTCTTCAATATCATCTTGGTACTTGAGTATGAAAATTTGATAAAACTTCTGCAGCCTTATCTGTATTCGTATCTTTAAAAAGGTCAGGCGCTTTTAATTTCATACGGTACATAATACCTTTCCATTCTTGTGCACTCAATAAACCTGCTTTTTGTTGAATTCTATCTCCATTATGACATATAAGGCAATTGTTCTTAACGAGAAACTCTTTCATTTCAGGATTAAATCCCTTTGTTAACTCATCTATATCCACAGGTGCTGGTTTTAATTCATTAATATGGTCTTTAAGCCATACAACCACTGCTTTCATTTCTTCTTTAGTAACAAAATGTTCTTTTCTATTGGCAAATGCAATTATCCGGATCCAATCACGTACATCTCTATTAGGTGAGAATACGATTCTATTAATGTTGTGACATTTCGTACAGACCGTTCCGATTATGCGTTTTGCGTCTACTTTTTCTTTTCCTGTGTTTGTCTTCTCAGTTGCTTTAGCAGTTCCATTAGTAACAAATCCCATAAGAAAAACTACAATAAGCCCAATGATCCAACTAGTATTTATCTTGTTCAATGCTATCTCCTGCTTATTTGAATTATTACAAGAATTATAACCTCTATTATATCTGAATATGTTACATTGGAAATCAATTTCTGCTTAAATCAGGTGACGTAATCTTATACTCAGAAATTAAATTGAATTCCACCGGTAATGTTGATCGCCACATCATTGTCTCCGTAAACATACCTTAAATCCTGGTTAGTCTTATAGATCGTCCCGGATGCATTGACGTTAAGTTTATCGGTAAGTTGATAACCTGCTTCCATGTTGACCTCAAACCCTAATGTATTACCCAGATTATTCGGTATGCCTAACGCCCCCAGAATCGCCTCAAGGGAATCAGTTTCTCTCCACCAGAATTGTGTAAAGTTTGTATCTAAAGTAAGTTTATCAAATGGTTTTGTATTTAAACCAATATTGACAGCCACTGCACCGGGATTAACAAAGTTAGAATTGGCATCAGTGTCTCTGAGTGAAGTATAAGGACTATCATGCCTCATTAATGTACGCCCACCCAGTGCTCCTAAAGAGACGCGATCATCTATCATAAAACCTTTTGAACCCCAAACATCCACATGATCAGAAATTGCATCGAACCCTGTTGCGTCACCGTCGAAAGGATCATCATCACCTGAGACATAAAACACTCCGGTATGAGGAGTAATCTTTCCATTCAGCATTGGATATGAAATATCAATATATCCTGCAAATGCTCTTACATTTTGATCCCTTAACGGTATGGCCCCTACTAATGAGACGTTATCCTGGCTCCCAAATACTCCATAAAGCCCGGTAAGCAGATTTACTCTCCCTATTGGTCCGTAAGTGGTAAAACCGACATAGAATGCTTCTACATCTTCTTCTCTGCCAACACGTCCACGCCCATGATCACCCTCTTCATCAATGTTGAAATGTATTGACGGTTTTACTACTGTTTTACCGATATTAAATTGAAGGTGTGCAATATAAACTTGCTGATCACGAAAACTTGATATCTGGTTAAAATCTGAAAGCAGGTCATTTTCCAGTCTGTTAGTACCGTAAAGGCTCCAATCAATTCCCTTATAAGAACCGGTAACACGCACACCCAGGTCGGTATCGTGATATATAGAGCCTATAAGATCAGATTTATAATCCTGTATACCAGCCTTTATGTTTATATTGAACTTCTTGTTGACGGCCACTTGAATCCATGACTCTTCAAGTGCCAGATCAGTTTCTTCATCATCATCTTCTCTTCTATAAAAACTGTTTTCAAGTGATACGCTTCCTCTGTCAAGAAGGGCGTGACCACCGATAGCCAGGTGTAGCTTCCAGCGATCAGGATCAAAGAGCTCTCCACGTACAGTGGCTTTACCCTCAGAAAAACCTTGTTGTCGTCTTGCGGCACTTGTATCATTACTGGTCTCATCATTAAAATCGTAGTTGTCTCTCATTTCACTCCAAATATCCATTGATCCGGAGTATTTATAGTATAACCCTTTAAATATACCTTTTCCTTTTCTTGCACCTTTTTCTATTTTTGTCAAGAGGTGCCGGTCAAACAAATGAGTTGCAAGGTTGTGCTTATCAACATCCTTCAGTAGCCCGGGGGCCTTTGTGTACATACGGTCAACAACATGTTCCCATTCTGTCGAATCCAATTCACTCATTTTATTAATAATTCTATCTCCCGTGTGACAGTCCAGACAATAATTCTTAATTAACATATTTCCTGTTTCAGGGTCTAGATTCTTTGTTAATTCTTTTGTATCTACTTCTACAGGTTCTAATTTCTGGTTACTATTAGAAAGGAAGTTGCATATTTCAACTATTTCGTCATGAGACAGAGTACTTTTAATTTTTTGATCCATTACAATATGGCTTGACAATAACTTAAGCCAATCATCAAGTCCCCTTTTTGGTGAGTATGCAATTCTATTAATATTATGACATTTAATGCAGAAAGAATTAATAATCTCTTTGGGGCTGAACTCAGCAGAAAAAGATTCTTCAATTAATTCATCTATACTAAATTTATCTTTAGTATCTTTCACGCTCTCTTCAAAGTCATCTGGAATTTGAATATGAACATTTGATAAATAGTCTGCTGCTTTGTCAGCACTCGTACCTTTAAGGAGACCAGGCCCTTTTAATTTCATCCGGGACAGAATACCTTGCCATTCTTGTGCACTCAATAAACCTGCTTTCTGTTGAATTCTGTCTCCGGTATGACACATAAGACATTTGTTCTTAACAAGAAACTCTTTCATTGCAGGATCAAATCCATTTGTTAACTCATCTAAATCCACAGGAGCTGGTTTCAGTTCTTTACGATTGACTTGAAGCCATTCAATTACTGCGACCATCTCTTCTTTAGTAATAAATTTTTCTTTTCGATTAGCAAATGCAATGATCTGGACCCAGTCACGTACATCTCTATCTGGTGAATATATAATTCTGTTAATATTGTGACATTTAGTACAGACCGTTTTAATTATGTGTTTTGCATCTATTTTCTCTTTTCCTATGCTTGTCTTTTCAGTTGCTTTAGCAGTTCCGTTAATAACAGATCCCATAAGAAAAATTACAATAAATCCAATTATCAAACTATTATTTGTCTTGTTCAATAGTATCTCCTCACTACTTAAATTATGGTAATAATTACATTGTTATTATTTCTTAATTTGCATGTTTAATAGAATCCACCACCATTAGACATTGACAGCAGGTACTTATTTACTTAATACCAGAAGTGGAAAGTAGCTTCTATATATATGGTATCTAAGGTAAAAAATTTTGGGAAAACCAGTGCCGGTAAACTCTTCCTCATCCTATGTACCATCTTCTTTCCGCGTTTTTATTAAGTATTCAATTTCCTTTTTAACTGCATTGGAGTCTCTTTCTTCAGTACATAAAAGCCCTAATACCGCCCATGACGTTTGAGAAGCAGTACTCCTTCCAATAGCACTGAGAGATGTATCCCAATACGATTTGCACGTCTCACCCCATCCACCATCTTCATTTTGGAAATCTATTAACCACAATGCTGCCTTTCTTACATAATCCCTGGTCATATCTTCTTCTATTGAGTAAGGACCGGTTAATACCGACCATGTTCCGTAACATAATTAGCACCACAATGTCCAAACCAGGAACCATTTTCCTCCTGCTCTTTTCTAAAAATCAATGGCCTTTGTTGCAGGATAAAAACTTTTTCAAGTCAAATTCCGGACTAGACTATTTCCCTGCAAAAGAAACAAATTTAAAAAAAATTTCTTGTGTCTTTTGTAAGCACATTTAAATACCTTATATTCAACTCTATACTCGACTGGATTATGAACCTTTTGTATGACACCACTCATCTTGTAACTTTTTGTTCTTTTCTATAACCTGCTCAGCTATCTCCTTTTTATACGCGCTTACTTTCTCTCTTATGTCTGGGAACCTGACACCTAGTATTTGTGCTGCTAATATAGCCGCATTTTTAGCCCCGGCGTTACCAATAGCCATCGTAGCCACAGGTACTCCGGATGGCATTTGTGCTGTGGATAGAAGCGAATCAATTCCACCCAGGCTCTGTGTATGCATAGGCACGCCAATTACCGGAAGGGGGGTCAACGATGCAATTACCCCTGCTAAATGAGCTGCGCCTCCCGCCCCGGCAATGATTACTTCTAAACCCAATCCTTCGGCATTTACCGCATACTCATGTGCCATATCTGGTGTACGATGAGCAGAAATGATGTTCCTCTCATAACTTATTAAAAACTTATCTAGAATCTGTCCGGCTTTTTTCATTACATCCAAATCAGAGTCACTGCCCATTATTATGCCCACTAAAGTCTTACTCATCTAATAACTCCATTTAATTATAGATTAAATAAATTTTATTTCTAAATTCCTGTCTAATACAAAAATGATTATCCTCTCTCCGCTTTTTACACTTATATAAGAGTGTAAACTTTTTATCCTGCATCCCGTAATTTCTACTATAATGTTTCTCAGCAAAGCCATTGCGCCCTCTAATAATTGAATACGGATTTCCTTTATTGATTCTGCACCCTCTAAGGTCTTCGCTAATTGTTCTTCCGCCGGAGTCAGCACACCCTTAAGCCGTACTAATACAGCGTCCTTTATAATGCAAGTAACTGTTTCAATAGTCCCTCTACCCATAAATTCTTTCTCAAATTTCATCAGTGCCTCACTGATTTTTGCTTCCAATTGACCTTTTGTCATCTTTTTCACTTTACTAATTCTATTCCAATAATGGATTTGTTTTAACCGCTTGGCAACCTCAGGTTTATTAGTTATAGTGATCTTTGTAAGTAGCCCTCAATCTTTCTACTCCTTCTTCAGAAAAAACTTTCATCCACAAGTGTTCTTCCTGAGTTCGCAATCTATCAATCTTTTGCTCGTATTTTACCTTAATTTCATTACTCTTTTCGGAAGCTGCCTGAATTACCGCAGGTAAAAAATCTATATAATAGTGTTGTGCCACTTCATACATTCCGTGCCAATGGGTATAATCAGGACCCATCATACTTGCACCAAGCCTCGTTCTTCTACCTTCGTAAGGCCATAATTTCCAGTAGATCCACTGTACTTCATGCTCAAACGGTCCATTAGGATTTAACACACCGTCCTCAATAAGGTCCTTCATCATCGCCTGTACGGGTTTTGCAAACTTCTCGTTGTACAGGAGCACAAGATTATCAAATTGTTTGTATGAATTGTTAATATGAACTTCATTATGGCAATTTCTACAAACATCCTTCATCTTCTCACGCCGCTCCTGCCATGTTACAATCTTTGAAACATGTCTAGAAACTACCTTATTGACCAACTTCTCATCTTGAAGTACCATATCTACCGTCTGAACTTCTTCTCCAATATCAGGCAGTTCTTGCGTATCCGGATAATCTTCCTTGTGTCCATCTTCATATATTACTAAACTTATCCTGTTACTAACAATCGGACGTAGTGTCCAACTGATATGCTTCCCGACTTCATGACTGCTTGCCTCTTTGCATACACCATTCGCAGTTGTTTTTACGGGACTTGGTTTTTCTTTCAGCTGGTATTGTTTTACCTGTCCTTCTCTTTCCTGTTGTAGCTGAGAGGATTTCTCTGTTAATACCTGATTCTCCTTGCGCACCTCACTAAGTTCCGTACATCCGGTACCAAAAACTAATAGTCCTATCCATAGAAAAAAATAAACTCTTTGTCGTATTTTCATTTTTTTGCTCATTTTATTCCACCTATTATTTGTCATGTAAAATATAATGTTTATACCTATCTTAAAATTGCTTTTGGAGAAAATCTAAAAACAATTTTGCCAGAGTAAAGTCCTCGCGTTTTTCTGCCCGGGAATAACTGCAGCCAAGCCTTATTTTTTTTCTGAAATTCCAAAAACCAAACCGGTTTTAGTATATCTACTTAGCTATGATCTATAACTTTTTGTTAAATCTATAATCCATCAATCCTCAAATTGTTGATACACTCGTTAGGACTGTATAATCAAAAAGATTATTGGTTTTCATAAAAACCAACCTTGCCGGATTCAACCTAATACAAATCACTTTATTTGATGGATCCTAGATATTTCATTTTTATTGGTAATGCAAACATCTAAATCCTTTAACAATCCGGTTTCAATTGCATATATCCAACCATGAACTGCTAACTCCTGTCCAGATTTCCATGCATTCTGAACAATTGTTGTATGGCATACATTGGATACTTGCTCTACGACATTGAGTTCACATAGCAGGTTAAATTTACCATCATCACTGACTAATGAATTAATACGGGTTTGATGATAGTGGTAAACATCTTTGATGTGGCAAAGCCAGTTGTCAATCAATCCATGTTCAAGGTTATCCATGGAGGCTTTAATACCACCACATCCATAATGTCCGCAAACAATAATGTGTTTAACTTTTAATACCTCTACAGCGAATTGAATAACTGACAAACAGTTCAGGTCAGTATGGACTACAACGTTAGCGATATTACGGTGTACAAATATTTCACCTGGCAACTTATCAACAAGTTGATTTGCCGGTACACGGCTGTCAGAACACCCAATCCATAGGTATTCAGGTGTTTGTTGATTAGAGAGCTTTAAAAAGAAATCAGGATCTGTTTCTTTTATCTTTCTTGCCCATTCCTTGTTATCATCAAAAAGATGTCTTAACACTCGCATATGAAGAACCTCCTAATTATTTTTAACTATGATAAATGATCTAGTTGGCTAATAAACGAACAGTAAAGCGACACTCGTTAAACCGGTAGTACATCTTTTCTGACTGGCAAGGCTAATACCCATTTGTCAAGTTTTTTAGAGTAAATCTCTTCTTTACCATTAGTCTCAGCTAATGGATGTTTCAGCGTTACGTTAATATCTCTTCCGCTTGCTGATTTAATAAAATCTTCTATAGCTTCTCTCACATCATAATCAATACTAGAACATTTACTCATATCAATGGTAAGGTTTGTCATTCCTGGTATTCTGGCCAATTCTTTTATAATTGCCCCTTTATTTAAAAAGTTAACGTCTTCAGCCAGCGTCATTCTTAATTGCTCTCCTCCATTGCCTGTCTCCATATGTAAGAAGTGAGAATTTTTGTAATTACGGATTAAGACGACAGCAGCACCTACACAACACCCAAGACCAAGCCCTACCAGTAAATCTACAAATACAATTCCAAGAATAGTGACTATAAACGGTAGAAATTGGTTCCATCCCAGTTTATATGTCTGTATAAATAGAGAAGGTTTAGACAATTTATACCCGACCATTATTAAAATGCACGCAAGAGCAGATAGGGGTATAAGATTAAGCACACTTGGAAGTAATGCCACACATATCAACATCAAAGCCCCGTGAAGGATAGCAGATAGCTTAGTTCTTGAACCGGCTTGATGATTGGCAGAACTTCGAACAATTACCTGCGTAATTGGCAATCCACCAATCATCCCAGATAGTATGTTCCCGGCACCTTGAGCAAATAACTCTCGGTTGGTTGATGTAACCCTCTTGTGAGTATCCAGTTTATCGGTAGCCTCCACACATAAAAGTGTTTCTAAACTGGCAACAATCGCAATCGTGACACCTAAAATATAGACCTCTTTATTGCCAAATTGACTGAAATCAGGAAAGGTAAACAGGTCAAAAAATGATGATATACTGCCTGCAATCGGCACACTTACCAGGTGCTCCGGACCTACAGCATATTGAGGAAAGTAACTTTTTGTTACAAACTGGCAACAAATAGCAGCCGCTACCACAACTATGGGTCCTTGTATTAATTTAAACACATTCTGATGTTTTTTTGTTAGATACAATTCCCATAACAACAAAATAGCTACTGAAATAGCAGCAATTAATACCGCTCCAGGTGTTACATGTCCAAGAAAAAGTTTCCACAGTAATGTAAACGTGTTTTCACCGTCTAATTGGACAAAAGAATCACTACCCATCCACTCCTTATCATATCCAAACGCATGAGGTATCTGTTTTAAGATGATGATGATACCAATGCCTGCAAGCATCCCTTTTATAACTGCAGAAGGGAAAAAATATCCAATAATGCCTGCTCTTGCTAAACCAAGTATTATTTGTAGCACTCCCCCAATGACTACGGCAAGTAAAAATATTTCAAAGGACATTGAACGCAGCGCCTCAAAAACAACTACAGCTAGACCTGCCGCCGGGCCGCTGACGCCATGCGCGGAGTCACTTATAGACCCCACGACCATACCACCAACTATTCCCGCAATAAGGCCGGAAAATAAGGGGGCTCCGCTTGCCAACGCAATTCCGAGACAAAGTGGCAATGCCACAAACAGAACCACAATACTTGATGGAATGTCTTGTTTTATATGAGAAAAAATTCCATATTTTATTCTTCCTCTTTCAATCTTAGCCATTTTCTGATCTCCAATAATATACAGCGATTATAACTGAACCACTCTGGACTGAAAGTCCAGAGGTTAAAAAGTACGGACTGAAAGTCCGTTATTCCAGCATGAAATTCTCAGCATCTTCATTAGGACGATCCCTGTGATGTTCCGAATACTATTGTATCAAATCGTTCGTAATGTTTCCTGCACTCTAAGCATCATAACCAATTCCCCACATATACTTTTCCCAATATATTTTGACAAACACAGGAAACTCTTTTTGAAATAATGGCTTAAAGCCTTGTACTGAAAGTGCATAGTCTTAAACTAGCGTGCTGATACAATAAAAAAAGCCAACTCTATCTCTTGTCCACTTACTGCATGAATAAATTGATAGGCATTGGCTCACTCTTCAACAGCCCCTTTTACTTAAGGAACCCTTGCTCAGTCTTCCCTCACCAGTTAATACCGTTACATATAAACAAAAAAAGCCAACGCTACCACTTATCCTCTTATTACGAGAACAAATTGATAGGCGTTGGCTTACTCTTCAACGGTCCCTCTTACTCCTGGAACCCTTGCTTAGTCTTCCCTCACCACTTCATATATACTTAATACCGAAACTGCTAATTAAAATAACATATTTTCATCCGCAACAGCGACATACTTTTGTATATCTATATACAGCCATTATTTCAAGATTGTTCCCTCATATTTTCAGCTTTACTTTTCCGATAGATAATATGTTAATTCACCAGATAAAGGATATTCTCAATTATATTGATTACTGAACAGTACTTATCCTTTAGACATATCTTTAATTGTCTTTCCAATACAGTCTACAACCCTAGGAATATCTTCTTTTATAACACTTCCAAAGGTTATGCGTATTCCATTAAGCCCTCTTTCTTTATTCTCGAAAGCGACCGTACCTATACCATATTGCCGTAAGAGGTGGTCTGCAAATTTAGATGCAGACATACCTTGAATATTAAGTAAGGCAAAAAGCCCCGCGTTAAATGGATCTGCCTGAACAACAGGGTCTGTAAGTGTCTCCAACTCTTTTCTCAGAACATGTGCTCTTTCAGAAATCACCTTTATAAGGTGATCCCTCTCTTTCAAGAGCTGCTCCCTGTTTTCATTTAACAGCTTGGCCATCAATCCTTGAACAAGACGACATGAGTTTGAGACGGTTCCCCTTATTATGGCGCCAACCTTGTTTTCCAGCTCATTTTCAATCTCCTCATGTTTCTCCCAATGATCCATTAATGGAAAGGTTATACATCCAATTCTTCCTCCCCAGAAAAAGAATTCCTTGGAAATGCCATCAATTTTAACGGGAAGGATCTTTGGATGAAGTGTGGCCAAATCAGAAAAGAGAGACCATTGACAAACATTTTGATCATATACTAACCCTTCGTAAGCATCATCCAGGAAGATAACCAGTTCCTTCCCGGTTTTTTCCACTACTGTTACCAGTGCATCATTCAATTCCTGTACATTCTGTGGGTCTGGCATATATCCTGTTGGATTATGGGGGAAGTTTAAAATAAGCAACATCTTATGCTGCTTTTGTGCTGTTTTTATCAGAGCTTCAGCAAAACCCTGTACATTAATCCTGCCCTTGTTGAAAAGAGGTACCGATTCTAAACGTGCACCAATGAGCTGGCTCATCGTCATGTCATAAACCCCCCATCTTTTGTCCGGTACAACAACAGTTTCTTCCGGGTCTATGAATAGTGTTGAAAGAGTGTGAAGTGCACCAGTTAACCCAGAGGTCACTATGGGCGTCATAAGAGATGGCAGTTTTGCATTATCACCATGTTGCTGTTTCATTTTCCAGATCTGCCACTCCTTCCATGCCTGTCTGAAGGCGGGCAAACCTGTGGGACTGGCGTATGGGAATACCTCTTCCGGCTCTAAACCATTAAACATTGCATCTATTGAAGGTAAGTATAGTACTGTTGGGTCAGATGAAGCAGTTCCGGAAATCTCTGATTTCAACCCTCTTCCGACACCTATCGTTGCATCAATATTTGCTTCTTTCTTCGCCCTGTTAACCCAGTGAAAAACACCTTGAGGCATAAACACATCTTTTCCGCGTTTTGAGAAAAGCTCAAATAGACCAATCTCTTTTAGTTTATTAAATTCCATAAATTCTCCTCTTTTCTCTCGACATGCTCTTTTGTTGGAACATTTATGAGTCGATTATTTCTTGAACGGTTACAATAAAATGGCTCAAAATTTAAACCTTTTTTTAGATTTAAACACAAAAAAAGCCGACATCATTCCGTTCTCTTTATAAGAGAGCTTGAAGAAATGATCTCGGCTTACTTTGCAACGATTCTTTGTTACTTAAAGAATTCTTACGTAGTCTTCCTTTTATTTTGAGAAAGTATAATTTAAAGAAATATAAAAATCAAATGTTTTTTTAAGCGATCTTACAATGTTAAGTATATTCATTCATTATGATGGTCTTAATTACGTTTATACTATTTCCTAACCCTTAAATCTTGATTCGAGGTTCTGGTCTAATATGAAAACAATTATCTTCTCTCCCGTATTTGAGCATATGTCTGAATGCATACTTTTTGTTTTGCAGCCAGTAATATCAATAATCATTTTACCAAGTAAAGACTCTGCACCTTCCAATAATTTAGCACGGGTCTCCTTTATCAACTTTGCACCATCAGAGGTTTTTGCCAACTGTTCTTCAGCCGGAGTAAGAACACCTTTAAGCCGTATAAAGATAGCATCCTTTATGATAAAGGAATCAGTTTCCATAGGCCCTCTACCCATGAATTCCTTTTCAAACTTTATTATTGCCTCACTTATTTTTGCTTCCATTTGACCTTTTGTCATTCTCTCCATGATCTGCATTCTACAGAAATGATAGTTGTTTGTCTAGATACTAAATAATTTGACTTTGAGTGATTTTTGTATACTATTTTATGATTATTAACTCATTTCTGTGTAGGTCTAAAACGTAAGACATATTTTTTTCACTTTAATAATTTCACTTTAATAATTTCACTTTAATCAAACTGTGGTTTGAAAACAATTAATGGTATCAGAAGAATGAAGATTGTATCGATTTTAATAAACGATATTGATTTGTCATCAGATGATCATGACAGGTATTTGTTTCATTATGGACGTGATTCTGATGTTGTAAAGGAATCGATTAGAAGGGTTGGGTTAATTAATCCTGTGATATTGAAGAAAAGAGTGGATACCGACGGAGCGTATAACGTTATATGTGGGTATCAACGTATCAGAGCCTGCCAGGGATTAGGGTATGAGCGTATTGAAGCAACAATTCGTGATGACCTTAATGAAGAGGAAACCTTGTTGTTAGTCCTTCATGACAATATGTTTTCAAGAGGGTTTAATGAAATAGAGAAGGCAATTGTTTTAAGAAAATTTCTGGATATAGGATTTGCCTACGATAGAGTGATGGCTAAAATAGCTCCGCTTCTTGAAATACCTCCAAATAAGAACATAATAGATAAATATCTTTCAGTTTTAAGGTTGGATAGTGAAATACAACAATCTGTTGCCGGAAGTGAGCTTGAACTGGAAAAGGTCTTTCTCCTTGTTACACTTGATGATGTTGAGAGAGATGTTGTCTACAGGTTTCTCTTTAAAGAATCAGTTACCAACATAAATGAAGCTAAAGAAACAATAAGAAATCTTCTCGACCTTAAGTTGATAAAACAGTTAGAAATGGCGGAATTACTGTCATCATCTGAAATCACTCATATTCTCTCAGATAGTAAATCCAATAAGAGACAAAAAGGGGAAAAGATATGTAGACTGATAAAGTCTATGCGTTATCCATCTATCAGTGCGAAAGAGGAAGAGTTTGACAAGTCATGCAGGGCAATGAGACTGGATAATGATGTTCGTATCAATCACTCCAGATACTTTGAAGGAGATGAAATCAGGGTGACGTTAAAGGCATCTAATGAAGAAAAGCTGGGGAACAATCTTGAGAGACTCCTTTTAAATATCAAAAATGGAACGTTTAAGAAAATTTTTTCACTATTTAAATGATTCTTTTAGGGGATGCAGATGAACGCTCCCCGGACAAAAGGTGCCGAGGACAAGGATTATCTAGATTTTAAATACAAAGAACTAACTGAGAAAATTATAGAAATTTTTTATAGAGTTTATAATAAACTTGGCTACGGTTTTCTCGAAAAGATTTATGGAAATGCAACGATGATTGAATTTAAGAAAGAAAATATTTCCGCAGTTTCTCAATCTGCAATAGAAAGTGTTGTATGAAGGCGGAATTGAGGGTTAATACTTCGCAGATATTTTGATTTCTGATAAAATAATTTTGGAGATCAAAGCGGCTAAGAATATTGCAGAAGAGCATGAGGCACAATTATTAAATTATCTAAAAGCAACTAATATAGAAGTTTGGACTATTACTTAATTAGGGTCCTAAACAAAATTTTAAACGCAAAGTGTTTGATAATACAAGAAAATGAGTATCTGCGTTTATCTGCGAAGATCTGCGTCCTGATTTGTATAAATAAAAATTATAGAATATGATAAAAGTGAACAAGGTCAGCTTAAAGATAATAGAGGCTGCCAGAAAATTAAAGATTTTTGACGATACGTTTATACTCATTCTGGCTGCGCTGGTAGGGCTTACAGGCGGGTATTTTGCTATAGCATTTCGTTATTTAATAGTTTACGTGACGTCTTTACTGGGAATTCTGTGCGAATATATTTCTATCGGGTTGCATTATTTAGCGTTGTATATAAGTAAAATATTCTCTCTTCAACATAGTATAGACATAGACGCATTCACAGGATTTCAATTTGTTTATATACTTTTTATACCCATTATCGGTCTGATGTTGGTTGCCTTTATAACAAACGTTTTCGCAAAAGAAGCAAAGGGCCATGGTGTTCCGGAGGTTATGTCTGCTGTTACCAGAAAAGGGGGCATAATCAGGCCTCGCATCGTTTTGATAAAGATGTTTGTGTCAGCAATATGCATAGGCTCCGGAGGGTCAGTCGGCAGAGAGGGACCAATAGTCCAAATTGGGTCTGCTATAGGATCCTTTCTCGGGCAATTTTTCAAAATGTCTAGTTCAGCGGTAACTGTGCTTGTCGGGTGTGGTGCTGCTGCTGGCATCTCAGCAACCTTCAATGCGCCTATTGCTGGTACCTTATTTGCCTCTGAAGTTATCCTTAGAGATATCAGGATAACCAGTGTTTCTCCCATACTCATATCATCCTTAGTAGCAGCTTCCGTATCAAGGGCTTATTATGGAAATAGCCCGGCATTTGTCGTTTCTCATTACGAACTGGCCAGCTATGGAGAGTTGGGATTATATTGCGTGCTTGGTCTGTTCGCTGGTCTGATTGCAGTATTGTTTGTTAAGATTCTTTATAAAACTGAAGACATTTTCGATGCAATAAATATCCATTGGTTACTAAAGGCTGCTATAGGAGGGTTATTGTTGGGACTTGTGGGTATGTATCATTCAGAAGTACATGGAGTAGGGTATGGGGTTATTGAAGAAATACTAAACAACCCTGGTCAATACGGTGTTATCATACTATCTCTTTTGTGTGTACTCAAAATTATTATGACGTCAGTTACGATTGGAGCTGGAGGTTCCGGGGGCGTCTTTGCACCATCGCTATTTATGGGTGCTGCGCTTGGAGGGCTTTTTGGTATATGTGTTCAGGGGATTCCTTATTTCGGTATAGCTTCACCTGGGGCATACGCACTTGTTGGGATGTCTGCTGTCGTGGCAGGAACAACTCATGCTCCTATTCAGGCAATCCTTATATTGGTCGAAATGACTGGAAACTATGAGATCATACTGCCGATTATGATAAGCTGTGTAATCAGTAACGTAGTATCCAAGAAAATTGAGAGTGGTTCTATCTATACAATGAAACTTATAAGGAGAGGGGAATCAATAGAAATTGGTAAAGACAAGACCATTCTGAAGAAATTGCGGGTTGCTGACGTTATTGTTAGTAATTGTATGACAATACAGATGGAAACGTCATTTCATGAAATTATACGACTGATGCGGACAACTAATGTAGATGCGTTCCCTGTTCTGAACAAAAAGGGAGAGTTTGTTGGTATGATTGGATTGCCACAGATTAGCAAAATATTGCAAAATGAGAAGGTACAGGAACACCTGCTTGCAAGAGATCTCGTTACCAGTGGTCAATCCTTCACACTTAATAAAGATCTACTGGAAGTGTATAATGAGATGAGTGTGGGAGAACAGGACTGTCTACCTGTGGTTGCTGAAGATGATAATAAAAAACTTATAGGGATAGTTACAAGATTTCATGTGATGTATCGGTACAATAAAGAATTGGTATTATTACAGGGAGATAAGACTGAATAATAAAGTGATAAGGAGAGGTGGTGAAATTGACAACAACACTTATCATTAGAGGGGACGCAGATGAACGCTCCCCGGACAAAAGGCGCCGAGGACAAGGCTTATCAAGATTTTAAATACAAGAGTTAACTGAAAAAATTATAGAAATTTTTTATAGAGTTTATAATAGACTTGGCTACGGTTTTTTTGAAAAAGTTTACGAAAATGCAATGATGACTGAATTTATGAAAGAAAATATTTCAGAAGTTTCTCAATCCGCAATAAAAGTATTGTATGAAGGTGAAATTGTGGGTGAATATTTCACAGATATTTTGATTTCTGATAAAATAATTTTGGAGATCAAAGCGGCTAAGAATGTTGCAGAAGAGCACGAGACCCAATTGTTAAATTATCTAAAAGCAACTAATATAGAAGTGGGACTATTACTTAATTATGGCCCTAAACCAAACTTTAAACGTAAAGCGTTTGATAATACAAGGAAATAAGTATCTGCGTTTATCAGCGAAAATCTGCGTCCTATTGTATTTATGGAGAAAGAATTGATAGTTTTAGGAGTTGATATTGGAGGTACATTTACAGACTTTGTACTGTTTGATGGAAATGAACTAAAGGTCCATAAAGTTCTTTCCACACCGCATAATCCTGCTGAAGCGGTTTTTGACGGGATCAGATCACTTGAAGTTTCACAAAAACAGCTGTCCATAGTTCATGGTTCTACTGTCGCGACAAATACGTTTCTTGAGAGAAAAGGTGCAAAGGTTGCTTTAATCACTACAAGTGGGTATGAGGATGTGATTGAAATAGGCCGCCAGGCAAGAAGTTCGCTCTATGATCTCTTCATTACCCGCGAATCGCCATTGGTCCCGGAGGAACTCCGGTGGGGAGTACAGGAGAGGGTAGCGGCAACGGGAGAAGTGCTATCCGGTGTCAAGAAGGGTGATTTAAAAAAAATAGGTATTGAATTAAGAAAGCAGGGGATAACGTCCGTTGCAGTATGCTTTCTTTTTTCTTATAAAAATTCTGCGAATGAAGAGGTTGTGGCGAAGGAGTTAGAAAAGATGGGGATTCATATCTCTGCTTCCTGTAGGATAATGCCTGAATATCGAGAATACGAGAGGTTTAGTACAACTGTAGTGAACGCGTACGTTTCGCCCGTTATGTCAAAATATCTGACTTCGCTGGAAAACGGTTTAGAGACAGAAAATATAAGAATAATGCAGTCTAACGGAGGTAGTATCTCTACAGGGGCCGCTAAGGAAAGGGCGGTTAATTGTATTCTTTCAGGACCCGCAGGTGGTGTGGTAGGGGCGTCCGGTATAGCAAAACTTGCCGGTCTAGAGAAAATTATATCTTTTGATATGGGTGGAACTTCGACAGATGTTTCCTTGTGTAACGGTGATGTGCGTCTTACTACGCAAACGCTTATTAATGAGATGCCCATAAAGATACCGGTTGTAGATATGATGACAGTAGGGGCAGGAGGAGGCTCTTTGGCATACATCGACCCCGGAGGTGCACTCAGAGTGGGGCCGCAGAGCGCAGGTGCGGATCCCGGGCCTGTTTGCTATGGAAAAGGTAAAGAGATAACAGTAACTGATGCGAATCTGTTTCTGGGAAGAATCAATGCCCAATTTTTTCTTGGTGGAAGGATGATACTTGAAACCGATATGGTATCCAGGTATATAGGTCTTCTTGCAAAGAAACTGAAGATGACTTCTGTAAGGGTAGCGGAAGGTATAATAGATGTTGCAAATGCTAATATGGCAAGTGCCATTAAAGTAATTTCCGTTGAGAAGGGCTTTGATGTTCGAGATTATACTCTGGTCTCTTTTGGTGGTGCGGGAGGACTTCATGCATGTGAATTGGCACAAAGTCTTTCCATTAAAAAGGTCCTTGTACCCAAGAATGCAGGAGTGCTGTCTGCTTTAGGTATGACTGTTGCAGATATTGTTAAAGATTATTCGAGAAGCATACTCTTAAAGGTAAAGGAAAGGGGTTACAGCGAAATTCTGGACTTATTTAAACCCTTAATATCAAAAGGTATGAAGGATGTCCTTTCCGAGGGTGTCCGGAAAAGTAGTGTCAAAGTAGAAAACTCTGTAGATATGAGGTATGTGGGGCAGTCTCACGAGCTTATGTTGCCATTTAAGAAGAGCTATATTGAAGATTTTCATAAACTCCACAAAAAGACGTATGGTCATGCAAATACGGACTATGGGATTGAAGTCGTAAATATTAGAGTGAGAGTAATTGGAAAAACGAGGAAACCTTCTCTCAGAAAGAAGGTGAAAATTGCTCCGGTGAAAGCGCAAACAGTAACCAGAAAGATAAAATGCTATTTTAGGGGTAAATGGTTAAAGACGGATATTTATGACAGGAATAGAGTGCGGATACATTCCAGAATTAAGGGGCCTGCAGTGATAGTCGAGGATACGTCAACAACTTTCCTTCCACCTGAATATATTTGCACTGTTGACGACTATGAAAACCTGATTATAGAAGAAAAGTAGAAACTTCGTTAAATCTGCCAGTATGTCATATTATTCAATCTATACAATCCTCAACTATCACTGAAAGCAAGCCTCAGTAAAGAGATAAATTTGCAAAAAACGGAACGATTGCAAATTAACCCTATCTTTTTTCCATACCTGATGGTTGTTTAGTAACCTGTTGTGCGACAAGTTTGCCATTACCGGAATCGATAAGGTCGTGCCATACATTAGCTGGGGCGAGAAAGGTTGACCCTTGACTAACCTCTAATGTTTCTTCTCCACTATCATCTAACTTAAAAGTACCGCTACCTTCTATCACAGTAAATATCTGATCCCCAGTTGGATGCCTGTGGTATCCAAGGGCCTGACCTGCCTTAAAGTAATAAACATCAAGGGATAACGAATCAGTTTTAACTATAGTTACTTTTGCTACCATATCATCTTGTGTTTTTCTGTATGCCGAAATGTTGCCGTTTTGAATCGTCATAGATATCCTCTCTGGTTAAGATGAGAAAAATAAATCCTGCTGAAACTTTTTTTAATCTATCACTTTATTCCTAAATAGTCTAGTCAATACTGGCAAAGTAATATCTTTTATTGTAAAATGTATGCTTGCTCCAAATGTTCAAAGAGTATTGAAAGCTTATAAAGCAAAAACATTGACCCTTTCTCACTTTTCTTCCGGACACCAGCCCGACAATGTCATTCCGGCAGGTGTCGTTTGCAAGTTCGGCTGGTTTCTGGAGCTGACTGGGTCTGCTTTGCAGTACTAATAAGATTATGGAAATAGAAAATGCAACGGGATAATATAGCAATTGAGGTTAAAGACTTAACTAAAAAATTTGATATCAGTGAGTCTGGCAAAGGTTTTTCAGGAAAGTTGAAAGCCCTTTTTCACAGAAAACGAAAAACTGTTACTGCTGTAGACAGTATCGATTTTGAGATTAAGCGTGGAGAGTTTGTCGGCTATGTAGGAGAAAACGGTGCGGGTAAATCTACGACAATAAAGATGCTGACTGGTATACTTGTGCCGTCATCGGGGTACGCTGCGGTAAATGGTATTATTCCTTACAAAGACAGAAAGAAGAATGCGGCAAAGATTGGCGTTGTATTTGGTCAAAGAACACAGCTTTGGTGGGATCTTCCGGTACGTGAATCGTTTGATTTGTTGAGAGTGATTTTCCGGGTATCCCAATTAGCGTTTAACTCACAAATGAAAAAACTGGATCATGTACTTGGTCTTAAATCTCTCATGGATATGCCGGTGAGAAAGCTCTCATTAGGTCAGAGAATGAGATGTGATATAGCCGCTTCTCTAATCCATAACCCTCCCGTACTTTTTCTGGATGAGCCTACAATTGGCCTGGATGTACTGGCAAAAGAGTCCATAAGGAACTTTCTCGCGGAAATTAACAGGGAGGAAGGAACTACCATAATTCTCACTACTCATGACATGAACGATATTGAGCATCTGTGTAAGCGTCTTATTATACTTGAGGAAGGAAAGATTGTGTATGACGGTGAGACAGAGTTGCTGAAGCAGAAATTCGTACATGAGAAAGTATTAGAGGTTGAATTTCATGACAATGGGAATGTCATACAGGGAGTACCTGGTGTTACTGTCATACGTGAACAGGGATGCAAAAAATGGCTGACATTTGATAACGACAATTTTGGTATCGGAGAAGTTATTGGTACTATTGCATCCAAATATAAAATTAAGGACATATCCGTAAATGAGCCGTCAGTTGAAAGTATAATCAGGAATATTTATAACAATAGTGTAACCTTATCGACTACTTCTACTTGAATTGAGCGAATTTTGTCAAAAACAATGAACAATTATTCACCGCAAAGCCGCAAAGAACGAAAAAGAGATTAAGGGTGATGAAAGAAGAAGATAGGTTATCAAAAGAAATCATAGGTGCTGCAATTGAAGTACATCGACACCTTGGTGCAGGGTTGTTAGAATCAGCTTACGAAGAGTGTCTTTGTAAGGAATTGGAAATTAGAGATATTGTATTTGAGAGGTAAAAACCTCTTGAAGTAGTTTATAAAGGAATAACATTAGATTGTGGATATAAACGGGATATTGTAGTAAAAGGCAAAGTAATTTTGGAATTAAAGTCTGTTAATAAATTTGAACCAATTCATGATGCGCAACTTTTGACATACTTAAAGCTTGCAGATTTAAAATTAGGAATGTTGATTAATTTCAATGTTCCAATTTTAAAAGAAGGAATTAAGAGAGTAGTCAATAATCTTTGAAACTTTGCGTTCTTTGCGGCTTTGCGGTGAATAATATCTTTTCCGACTTGTTCGGTTTATGGGAGTAATTTAATGTCTTTCCTTTTAAAAGGAAAGTTCTGTCATTCCCACCCGCCTGCCCGCCCGGCTGTGCCGTTCGGACGGGTACCTATTCGGGCAGGCAATCGGTTGAGTGGAAATCTGGTTCCTCTGACTTCCGGATTTCCGTGTTCACGGGAATGACAATATCGTTTAAGAATCGCCTACTGAATAAGATGAATCTAAACCTTTTTTTAAAATTTGTATCGGTATCGTTCCAGAAACAGGTGACTTATCGATTTGATTGTTTCGTTGGAATCATAAACGGTTTTCTTTACGTCTTTATATTTACCTCTTTATGGAAAGCCCTATATTCTCAATTTGATACCACGGTGCATAATGGTTATACATTAACTGCTATTGTAACGTATGCAGTTCTGGTTATGGCTGTCAGAATCTCCTTTACGATGGATGATTCTATTATCTATAGGAAGGTTATGGACGGTTCGATTGCAATGGAACTTGTAAGGCCAACCTCTTTTTTCTTTATGAATCTTGCCGAGAATGTAGGGCATTCTCTCTTTCATATGATGGCAAGAACTACTCCTATTGTCATCATATCCATATTTCTTTTTCATATCGCTATTCCGTTTGAAGTTTCAAGGTTTTTAGTATTCTTTGTATCATTTGTTGCCGGGTATCTCCTGGTTTCCATGCTTAATTTTATTGCGGGATTGCTTGCTTTCTGGTTTATAGAAATTTTTCCGTTCATGCTCTTTAAATATGCATTATATACTTTCTTTGCTGGAGGAATAGTTCCTATAGATTTTTTTCCTGAATTCTTGAAGCCAATAGTTAAGCTTCTTCCGTTCCAATATATGCTCTATTTTCCAACTACTATTCTTATTGGAAGGACTTCTTTGGCAGAGGCCCAATCGATAATAATGGTACAATTGATGTGGATTGTAATTATGGGTTTTATTTGTGCTCTTATGTGGAATGCCGGCAAGAAAAAGTTAATCATCCAGGGAGGATAAGTGGAGTCAATAAAAATCTATCTTACACTGTTTGCTACATCCATAAAGGCGAGGATGGAATATAAGGCAAGTTTTCTGTTCTATGTATTTGCCATACTTTCATTCTATGCCGGGCAATTTGGCTTATTGTTTGTGCTTTTGGGGCGTTTTCATGAAATAAAAGGTTGGACAATGGGAGAGATGATTTTTTTATATTCCCTCCATGCCTTTGCCTTTGGATTTACAAATCTCATATTCTCACAGATGGTCAATTTTGACAAAATGATTATAGATGGTGACTTTGATAGAGTATTGGTAAGGCCGCTCAGCCCATTAGGACAGGTGATATTTTCAAAATTCGAAATATCAACGGCGGCACATCTCATAATCGGGTCCACAGCCCTCTATTTCGGCTCACATTTGGCCAACATAGAATGGACTCTTTATAAAACCCTATTGTTTCCCGTAATTATAATGGGAGGGGTCATGATTGCCGGAGGAATACGTCTGATAGTAACATCAGTTGCCTTCTGGACATTAAGAAACAGATCCCTGGTCCATACCGTGATATTTTCAAGTAAGGAGTTTATTAACTATCCGGTAAATATTTACAATATGGGAATGCAGTTTTTTTTGACTTTTATATTCCCAATAGCATTTATCAATTTTTATCCGGCACATTTCTTTTTAGACCGTTCAGGGGATGGCCTCCTTCATCCAGCACTGGAAATGGGAACGCCAATAGTCGGTATTATCGTGATTACCGTTTCGATCTTCTCATGGAAGGTGGGGGTAAATCATTACCAGAGTACAGGATCTTGAGAACTTTTTTGAGTTGTAAGTATAAGTACTGATTAAAGCATTCAGATACACATTAATATATTGAAAAACCAAGGTTAAGATTCTTTGTCAATCTGTTCCTTAGAATGACATCGTGGCCGTAAAAGTATCACTCTGAGTTCTTTGCTTTCTGTACGGAAATCAATTGACAAGAAGATTGCAAAGAGTAGAATTAACTGCTTATTAATTTATAGTAAAAGTCTTAATGTATTTAGAAAGGGGACAGCAATGGGAACAGCCAAAGCACGCCATATCCTGGTAGCCGGTGAGGAAGAGTGTCAAAAGTTAAAAGATCAAATTGATGGAGGAGCAGATTTTGAGGAGTTAGCGAAGGAACACTCCCAATGTCCTTCAGGTCAAAGTGGAGGGGGGTTAGGTGAATTTTGTCCCGGACAAATGGTTAAAGAATTTGACGAGGTAGTTTTTAACAAAGAAGTCGGAAAAGTCCATGGCCCCGTCAAAACAGATTTTGGATATCACCTGATTGAGATTACAGATCGAGAATAATAAATGCCGAATCAAGATGGGGCAGAAGAGGCTATAAAGACTTTAAATGAGAGTGAAGTGAAGGGTAGAAATATTAAAGTAAATGAGGCAAGTCCCAGAGAAGAACATCCGAAATGCAGGGATAGATATTAATACACTTTGATTACAAGCTAAATCAGAAGAATGCAGTGGCCGCCGATCTATGGCGTGTCACTGCTGATATCTGAAGTTTGTTCTGCAGGAAATATTAGGCCAACCATGATCGCGTCCACCCGAACCCTCAATATCTTAGCTGCCTTCGTTTGGTATGTTGGAGGCATTGTATTGCTAATAAAAGGAGCAAGTCTGCTGGTAGAGGCATTTTCGCTGAAACCTGAACAGTACTGGCCCTGTCTGGCTATTGCGGTAGGGCCTGTTATTGGCAGTATAAAGGGTAAGTTTATTTTTCGTAAAAGCTGTCTGAGGAATCTTACGAGAATAAATGATCTTACCAAACCAAAAATCTGGCAATTTTTCAAACCGTGGTTCTTTGCCGTATTAGCCATAATGATAACGTTTGGCGCAACTATGGCGAGACTCGCGCATACACAACATAACTATTACTTCTTAATCGCAGTTGCCATTGTAGATATTGATATTGGCATTGCTCTTCTATGGAGTAGTTATATATTCTGGAAACAGAAGGCCTTTGTGAAATAGTGTCCGGTTAGGTTTTTGCATAGACTGCTTTTGTCATTCTGAATGAAGTGAAGCGTAGTGAAGAATCTCATGTTTGAAAGCCAATTAACTTTTCATATAGTTATTTGGTATGCTAAGCAGAGATTCTTCGGTAGATCCTTACTCAGAATAACATCGTGTTGGCTTTATGCAAAAAACGTCTCCCGATGGGCGTTAAGTTCAATGCTCGTTTGGAAAACGGGAACTAAAGTATTGATTAGGGAATTCTCACTTCATGTTATACAAAGGAGTTAAATGCTAAAGGCGTCTATTGATTTAGGAACGAATACCTGTCTTATGCTTATGGCTGAGGTTGAGTCAGGGCATGTCAATAGGGTGCTGGGTGATTATGCTCGGATTGTTCGGCTTGGAGAGGGAGTCGATAAGGCCAGATGTCTTCAACCGGATGCGATAGAACGAACTCTTATGTGCCTGGATGAGTATCGGCAAATAATCTCTAAAGCGGGAATTTTACCTGCTGATGTGGTGTGTGTGGCAACAAGTCAGGCAAGAGATGCTGAAAATGGAGAGGAATTTTTTTTACAAGTAGAGGCAGAATCCGACTTCCGGTTCAGGGTAATTTCGGGGCAAGATGAAGCCCGTCTAAGTTTTTTGGGCTCTCTGCTTCCGGATATGGAATCATCTAACCATGCAGTGGTGGATATAGGAGGTGGAAGTACAGAATTTGTTACAGCAAAAGAGGATCGAAGTATAGACTTAGGATCTGTGCGTTTTACCGAAAGATACTTGAAGTCTGACCCGGTAATTGATGAAGAGTTTAGCATCTGTCTTAATGAAATAGATAATAAGCTTGAAGAGCTTATGGATTGGAGAAGTTCTATCCTGTCAGACATGCAGATGCTTGCTGTGGCCGGCACGGCGACTACCCTGGCTTCCTGGCATCTCGGGCAAGAGGTGTTTAATGCAAATGAAATAGAAAAAGTTCAATTAACAGATGAGGATTTGCGTCGAATGGTTGAATGCCTTAAGCTCATGACCATTGCAGAAAGACGTGAACAGGTAGGCATCGAACCAAAACGTGCGGACGTATTGCTGGCAGGAGCAATGATTATGTGGAGAACAATGGAGAAATTGAATTTTCATATATGCAACATAAGCACAAGGGGATTGAGGTATGGTGTGTTAATGGATTTATGATTCAGGGATTTAAAAATTCATAACATAAACAATGAAAAAATAATTATAAGGAAACCAGGAAACCAAGATATTATGAATACAAATTTTATATTATTGCTTTATTGCCTTTTTCCTGGCGTCATTATAGTTGGTTCTTTTATTGCTTTTTTTCCTGAGTTCTAAAACAGATCAGCCGTAAATAATATCTCAACGGTATTATCGGCTGAACACTTTCCGGTTTCTTTCAGGATGATAAGTTCTTCCTTGCAGAGTTTTATCTGATTACGGAGAAGATGATTTCCCGGTCTATGGACGAGACTTTGCTCAAGGTGTTTCATGGCCGTATCCATGTGTATTATCTTTTTGTTTACCATTGAAATACGGTTAAATACTTCCCGATGTTCTATAGCCTTCTGGCAATGGTTTAAGAACTCCTTTTTTCGTTCTGCCTTTGTACTTTTCCTATGTATTGTCTTCCTTTTCTTTAAGCAGCTGCATCATGGGAGCATAATGCCATTCAACTTTATTCTCAATAGCCAAATCTTTGATCATTGTATAATATTTTTCGTATATTTCTGCTAAGGTTTCTTTATAGTGTGGATTACAGAAAAAGACCCGGCAGCCAAGTGCCCTGTGCTCTCTGATACTGCATTCTTGGTTTACGAGAAAGGGACACACATTCTTTTCAGGATCAAAAGAGGGTACTTCTACATTATCCTTGATATAATCTGTTTCTATGGTTGAGGTATACAATACGTGGCCGAATTCATCGAAATGGCAGCACGTACCACAGGTATTGCAACCCGGGTTTATACTTGCAAGCTCTTCTTCGAGCTGTTTGTATATTTCTTTAATATTCGGATTATTCTTAGATTTTTCCTTCATTACAATGTCTATTTTAAAATAAATTTTTTTAAAACAACAAATAGATAAAGAGTCTTAATTACGAAATATCATTATACAGTATATCTTATAGTGATGTAAAATATTAAGCCTGAAAATTGTCTTGAAATCTGCCTCCTGCAGTGGTAGCCTTTGCGTGTGTTAGCACTTAGGAGAAAAATCAAGTCAGCATTTTGCATTCATATTTCTGTAAGTCTGCTGTTTAAGCAAGGCGATTATTGGCAGATCAGATTGTGGATGAGAAACAATAGTTCAGTAGAATACATTTTGAGGATAATGAATACCAATAGAAATAATAAGGAAAGCTTCTTGGACTACATGGATGCTGAGCAGAATTAGACTCAGTTTGTTGTAAACAGGAAATGGGAAAAAAATGAAAGGAAATGATAAAAGCGTGACGCAGGTAAGCCTGTTAAACAAAATCGAGAAAAGAGAGGCTGTAGTAGGAATCATTGGTCTTGGTTATGTAGGATTACCGCTGGCAATTCATTTTGGACATCAGGGGTTCAAGGTAATTGGCTTTGATGTGGATGTGCGCAAAATAGATATGCTCCTTCGTGGAGAATCTTATATTAAGCACATTCAAATGGAGCAGATCGGTGAAAAGATAAAGGCGGGTAAGCTTGATGTAACCGTTGATTTTAATCGCCTTAGTGAGGCAGATTGTATACTGATCTGTGTGCCAACTCCGCTTACAGATAAGAAGGAACCGGACCTGAGTTATGTTATGGACACTACAAATTGTATCGCAGATAACCTCCGTGCAGGACAAATTGTTATTTTAGAAAGTACCACATATCCAGGGACTACAGAGGAAGCTCTTTTACCCAGGTTGGAGACTAATGATATGAAGGCAGGAGAGGATTTCTTTCTTGCTTATTCTCCTGAAAGAGAAGACCCTGGTAACAAGAAATTTGATGCTGCTAATATTCCAAAGGTTGTCGGTGGGGTCACCTCTGCTTGCCTGGAGATTGCCTCTGCTCTCTATAATTGTATTACCAAGGTGGTACCGGTATCATCCACAGGAGCTGCCGAGATGACAAAGATACTGGAGAATACATTCCGTTCTGTTAATATTGCTCTGGTAAATGAGTTGAAAGTGCTGGGGCATAAGATGGGCATAGATATTTTTGAAGTTATAAATGCGGCGGCGACTAAACCGTTTGGTTATACGCCATTTTATCCCGGACCGGGACTTGGTGGACATTGTATTCCAATTGATCCCTTTTATCTCTCCTGGAAAGCCAGAGAATATGATTTTGAAACTCGTTTTATTCAACTGGCAGGTGAGATTAATGTGTCAATGCCGTACTACGTAATAGACAGGACTATAGAGGCTTTAAATCAGCATGAGAAAAGTCTCAAAGGCAGTAAGATTCTGGTGCTCGGAGTTGCATACAAGAAGGACATTGACGACGAAAGAGAATCTCCAGGTTATACAATTATGAAGATGTTGTCAGAAAAAGGTGCTTTTGTAAGCTACAACGATCCCTGGATACCGGTACTGAAACAGACCAGAAAATACAACTTTCAGAAAAACTCTATCTCTATTACCCCGGAGGTATTGCGGGAGATGGATGCCGTTATCATTGTTACCGATCACAGTGCGTATGACTTTGCTGAGATAGTCAGGCAATCTAACTTGATAATCGATACTCGTAATGCAACAAGTAAGATAGATGGAGCAGATGGAAAGATTTTCTTTGCGTAAAATTTGAATAGTCAGGCAGAGTGTTTTGTCTTTCTTATAATGAGAACAGAATGATGTTCTTTTAGCCGGAGGAACCAAAAAATTGAAAAAATTGATTCTCGTCTTTATATGTTTGTTGTTTACCCATGTTGCATATTCAAGGACCTTTACAGAGGAGCAGGCATCGATATTACAACAGGTGTTGGCAGCAGATGGTCAAATAAGTCAAGAAGTCCACAAGGAATTCTGGGTCGAGGTGCCTGCTCTCAGTAGCGAGGAATGGGATCCGTTACAAGAATGGCTGATTGGTGAAATAACATTTTTACATGAGTACCAGAAAGGACTTTGGGAAAGTATTTTAATCTCACTTGTTGAAGGCAATGATGTGAAACCCGAAAGATTAATTGAACTGCAAAGTGAATTGGATGAACATACTAATGACGTAGTTCCTTTTTCAAAAGGGAGAGGGGGTTACCCTGCTTTCATTAAATCATTTGAAAAACAGATAGTGGAGTCAAAAGAGAATACGAAAAGAATGTTGCGATCGATTACAGATAAAAAATCATTTACCAGTGTCAGTGGTAAAACAATAGAACTGAATAAAAAAAGGATAAAAACCTTTATCGAAGATCGTGACGAAAGCATCCTTCGACTGAAAACGTTACTGACCCCGGAATGGCCAGGGGATGAAGGTAACAATTTAACGCAACACGTAACATTGCGTTCATCCTATCAAAAGTTGTCTGTACCACAAGTTAAGGCAATAAAAAATATTTCAATAAAGAAAAAACATAAGAAGGGGTTTTATAGTTATAGTACAATTAATCATAATTATGCCATGAAGATCAAAAGTGGAGACAGGGTAGTTATAGATCGTGCTACAAGCTTGATGTGGCACCAGTCCGGTTCTATTGCCCCAATGACATGGTATGAAGCCAAGTTATGGTTGAGTGGTTTAAGAAGCAGGGGATATGCCGGTTATAATGATTGGCGGTTGCCTACTATAGATGAAGCCGTATCTCTCGTAGAAATGAGCAAAAAGAGTGGCGACCTGTGTATAGATCCTGTTTTCGATAAAACGCAAAGATGGATTTGGACTGGTGACCGTTATGTTGAGAATCATTCGGCGTGGAGTGTATATTTCACCTATGGTCTTGTCGCCTGGTATGGAGAAAATTATTTCTGTGTTCGTCCTGTTCGTATTATAAAGCAACGCGATATTATGTCCTGGTTGTTTGAATTATTTGATAATTACTGTTTATCCTTTTCATTATAGATTTAACATTTATCCAAAAGGGAAAAAATAATAAATATCTCCATTATTCACAATAAATCTTGACAATTCACCTTCAAAGGTTTACGTTATAAAACAGTATTAGTTCGTGATACTAGCATGTTGGCGGCTTTATTAAATTAATGGAGGGCATTATGTTGAAAAGAAATTCAAAAAAAACAATATTTAGTATTTTCATAGTATTTTTTATTCTGGCTTTTGCGGGCGGATTTAACAGTGCCAGTGCCTTAACAATTACGCTTGATCCTCTTAGCAAAATGACAGCCTCTGCAGCTAATAATGAAGCATCTAATGGAACATCCGCCAATAGCGATTTTACTTCCCTTCCAGGGTCAGGGAGTGCGAATGTCATACAAGGGACAATCCCAGGTGGCATTTATACTGATACTACAGCTTCCTATAATTTCACCACACCCGGCGCTGGCCAGGCATCCTTCAATGCGTCATCAAGCCTTGCTATAGATTTTGCCACTGCATTTGACTGGTCTATTACCGAACATAGTACTTTGTTCAATATAGATGATTCCGCGTTATATGATCTGTCAGGAACTTTTTCTGCAAGTGGAGCAGTTACTGGTGGTTTTATTCATCTTTATTTGAAAAACACAGATACCGCAACAATGGTATTTGACACAGGTACTTTAGCGACTACCAGCTACTCAATAAGCGGGCAAACAGGAACACTGGTATCCGGCAACTACGAGTTTTTCATGCGGACTGATTTGGATAGCAGATTCCCGTCGGTTACTGATAGTGGCCTTTCCACCGGCACCGGAGATAGTACACTATTAATCACCGAGCCTGTTCCCGAACCCACAACCATTGCCTTACTCGGAATAGGTCTTGTCGGACTTGTGGGGGCAGCAGTAAGGCGAAGAGTGAAAAAGGCAAAACATTATAAACAATAGCTTACATCATAATCATAATCACGAGGGGGGCATAATTATTGCCTCCCTTTTTTTATGGATTAACTTTTATCCCTCCAAAATAATAACTTGCCAGTAAATATCTGTCCTTACAATTTAAGCTAATACTCACAACCATCTTACTTTTGCAAAACATTTCCAAACAGATATCAGGATTTATTTAATGAAAATTAAACTGCTTGATTTTAGTAGTTGATTTTATTACCTTTTGTTTATATGTGAATATGCGCATTTAATACTATTTCAAAATCAGGGAAGATTTTAATGTTTAAGAATAAGGATTATTCAGAGAGTTTTCGTGTACCGCGTTACCGTGAACTTGTCAGGCGATTTTGCGGTGTTAGAGAGGACGGAAGCCTTAAGTATTGGGTAAAAGGGAAGAGGGTAAAGGAGCAGTTGGTTAACTGCATATGGTCTGAACAGCTTTTCAAGAGTGATAAATTATATACTGTAGATGGATTGAGGATTGAGATCATCTCTTCAGGTATATGGAACCTGGAAGAGGGACCTGACTTTAAGGATGCTGAGATTCTTCTGGAAGGAAGGGGAGTAGTAAAAGGAGATGTGGAGATACATGTATGTTCGGGCGATTGGGCACGTCATGGGCACAGTAAACAGAAGGAGTATGAAAATGTCTGTTTACATGTCTTTATGTGGAATGATAGAAAAGATAAGTATATTACCATTAAAAACCACAGGATTCCTCAGCTGCAGCTTTATGATTATCTGAAATATGAATTAGATAAGCTTGTCGATATGATTGATATCGAAAACTATCCACACACCGGCAGTGCTAATGCTGGGCCCTGTCAGAAGAGATTGAACATAGTTTCACACGATGATAAATGGATTGGACAATTTCTGGATTATGCCGGTGATGAAAGGATTTTGATTAAGGCGGACAGGATTGAAAAGCAGCTGAAGTCGAGGACGTTTGAGCAGACTTTGTATGAAGCACTATTAGAATCGCTTGGTTATAAGAATAATAAAGAGCAGTTCAAGTGTTTAGGAACTCTGGTTACCATCAATGAAATAAGAAGATTAATACCTTCTGACGTTTCCTTAAATGAGAGAAGCAGGAAGATACAGGCATTACTGTTTGGCATATCGGGACTCTTGCCCAGTCAGAGATCTAGATATAAGAGCGCTAAGGACAAGCATACCCTTGAATATATTGCAGACATTGAACGGTTATGGTCGGAAATAAGAAAAGATATAAAGAAAAAGCCAATGGATGGAGAGTCATGGAGTTTTAAGTATTCCAGACCGGGTAACTATCCAACGAGAAGAATTGCAGCGATCAGCCGCCTCCTGGCAGAAAATTATGAAACCGGTATTTTCAGAACCTTAATAACATCTTTTGAGAAGACAGATAATATCAAGAGGGACATCGACAAGATAAAAACTAACATTAAAAATACGGAATCTCTCTTTTTGGAATTATATGACAGCCACTGGTCCCATTATTATACGTTTGGAGGAAGCAGGTCGAAAGAAAAGGGAAGATTAATTGGCAAAGAACGAGCTAACGTTATATTCATAAATATAATTATTCCTGTTCTATTGGCGTATGCAAGAAAAAGAGAAGACTCTGTGTTAGAGGGGAAGTTATTTAAGGCTTATAAGCTGCATTCTAAAGTATCTCCTAATAACATTACACGTTTTATGAGCTATAGAATTCTTGGAAAAGACTCATTGGAAGGACGCGTGGTTAATTCGGCAAGACGCCAGCAGGGGCTCTTACAAATATTTAAAGACTTTTGTGAAAGTGACGACATTGCGTGTGAAAAATGCGTACTATTGCGATCAATTAATTCAATAGTGTAGGTGATAAGAAAATGGATTTACAAAAAATTAAGTACTTTCTGGTTGGTGTTTTGGGCTCACTCATTATCAGGATTTTGTTTAGTACAATGAGTATTAAAGAAATTCCAAATGGTTATTCACAAGACCTCGAACGTCAGGGTAAATATGCGATATATGCGTTCTGGCACGCTCATATGCTTCTTCCGTGTTATGTAGGCCGAAATCGTAACGTAAAGGTTTTAATAAGCCAACATCGTGATGGTGAATATATTGCACAGGTAGTTCAGCGGTTAGGCTATGGTGTTGCCAGGGGATCTACAACAAGGGGAGGCGCAAAGGCGTTATTAAGAATGATAAAGAAGATAAAAGAGGAATCGATATCATTGGCAATTACTCCCGACGGCCCGAAAGGTCCCAGATTTGTTGCTCAATCAGGAGCAATACTTTTAGGGCAAAAGACACAATATCCCATTATTCCGGTAATGATATACCTGGAAAAGTATTGGGAAATTCCAAGTTGGGACCGCTTTTGCATACCCAAACCTTTTTCTAAAGCAAGGATTTTTTATGGTGATCCAATTGTCGTACCACCAAAGCTGGAAAAGAGTGAGATGGAGGAGTGCCGGGTATCATTAGAGAAGGTGCTCATCAAATTGGGGGATGAGGCAGAAAGTATTATTAAAGAGGTGGTGTAGTTGATCAGAAAATTCAAAATAAAAATCAATAACAGACACTAATTACACGAATTTACACTGAATGAAATTACTGTTTGAAGCTACCGCTTTTCAGAAAACAAAGAGCAATTCACCGCTCCCCGGACAAAAGGCGCTGAGGACAAGAAGTCGCAAAGAACTAAAAATTAGAATGTCGGGTATGCCTGCTCGACGGGCAGAGATTCATCCGGGTGGGTTACAAGAATGTGTTGCAATCCGGGATAACACACTCATGTCATTCTGAACGCAGTGAAGAATCTAAAGGTTACAATAGATTAAATAGAGATTCTTCGTCGTTCCTCCTCAGAATGACATTGTTGGATTTTTGGGTTTTCTGCAACATAGATATGTAGGGCGCGTTTCCCCGTCTGAATGACGCAGTCGGGCAAGGTATACGCGCCGATCAATGATTGCGTCAGGTAGGGAACTAACAAATGGGTGACACGGACAAACAAGTTTGTTCATGCCACCCGGCATTCTATTATTTAAGCTAATACCGGAACAAGTGCTGAATGCAGTTTGAACTTAAGAAATATGAAATAATCTCATGATGTCATTCTTGGTTGCGTAGATCATAAGGGATAACACTAACCCCATGCCGATATAATTAGCAATTGCCATTGTCTTTTCACTTACTGGAGAACCTTTGAGCTTTTCTATACCGAGGAACAAGAGATGTCCTCCATCCAGAACCGGGACGGGTAGTATATTTATCACTGCCAGGTTAATACTGATAATAGCCATGAAATACATAAGCTTACCAATTCCGGACTTTGCAGATTCGTAGGAGGCCTGAGCTATGAGGACAGGGCCGCCTAAAGCCTTCGTTGATAATTTCTTTGAAATAAATCCCTGTAAAGTCAGATAGATCCTTTTTATATTTATAGTCGTTTTATGCGTACCTACCACACACGCTTGAGCTAAGCCGTATTTCCTGACAACCTTTTTTTCTCTGAATTTAACACCGAGTACACCTTGTGCGTTCTTCTCATTTTTCTGAGGTTTGATTGTCTTTGTAATAGTTTCATAGTTATGTGTCCATGCAATTTCAAACTCTTTGCCCTGGCTGGCGGTAACAAGCGTTAAAAGCTGGCTCCATTCAGTTACATTTTCTCCGCTAATTGATGTAATGGTATCACCTGGCTTAATACCTGTTTTTTCGGCAGGGAAATCTTCAACTGTTGAGTCTACCGTCAATCCGTAGTGGGGGAAGAGTCCTTCGGCAAATTCTTTGACTGTCTCTTCTCCTAATTTTGTTAATTTTATATGTTTTGTTTCATCGTCTCTTTTCACCTGTAGTGTGATAATGCCATCAGGTGAGTCATTTATCGTTTCTATTAACTCTGAAAATCCATGAACGTTCTGTGAATTTACCTTAACTATCTCATCCCCTTTTTCCAGTCCGAGGGAGTGTGCAAAACTGTCATTTTTTACACCATCAATCTTAGATGTGGCACAGGAGAGCCCGATCATCCATCGAGTAACAACAGATGGTGTTACTTTGATGTCAACATCTTGACCATCACGTAAAACTGAAAGGTTGAGTACCTTGCCGGGGTTCGCATTTACTATTACTCTAAAATCACTTACGGTGGCAATCGCTTTACCATTAGCTTCCAGTATTTCATCATTAGCGTGCAATTCTGATACTTCTGCAGGCGTGTCCGCATTTTCTACGGTAAATATTTTGTGTACTTCCAAAGTGCTGGCTGGTGCGATTCCAATACGCTGAACACCAACAGATGCGTCATATTCCGGCTTTACATTGACCTCGAATGTCTCATTGTCTCTTTCGATTTCCATGTTAATGCCTTCAGGGGAACCATTAAGTGCGACGGAAATGAAGATATCCTCAAAGTCGGGGTCGGTGACGTTGTCAATCCTGACAATTTTATCTCCCGGCCGTATTCCGGCTTCCCATGCAGATCCTCCTGGCAAGGTCTGTCCTATTTCTGCGGTAATGAAAGGGACTCCTACTTTAAAGGCAGCGATAAAAAGGATAAACGCTAAAATTGTATTACAAGTGACACCGGCTACAAGTACTGAGGCGCGCTGCCATGGCTTTTTAGACATGAACTCCCAATCCTCACCTGTGTTCGAATCCTCCCTCTGTTCACCCGCAAGTTTTACGTAACCGCCCAAAGGTATGAGCGAAACCCTGTAGTCCGTTTCACCTATCTGTTTCTTGATGATTGCCGGGCCAAATCCAAGTGAAAATGCATGTACTCTTACTCCTATTTTCTTGGCTACCAGAAAATGGCCAAGTTCATGAATAAAAATAAGCAAACCTATTCCAATAATTACTAAAATGACATTAGATGATATTCCTATGAAAGGCATATTTTCGTCTCCTTGCGCGCGTATTCATCCGCATCCATGATATCCTGCAAAGTGGGGTCTTTTATAAAATTATGTTCTTTCATAACGTGTTCCACTGCCTTTGTGATATCGGTAAATTTAATTTTATTATCTAAGAACTCCTGGACAGCTACTTCATTTGCTGCGTTAAATGTAGCGCCCATAGTACCGCCTTTTTCAACTACTTCGTATCCTAATCTTAATGCCGGGAATTTATCCATATCCGGCTTTTGAAAATTAAGAGTGCCCAACTCCGCAAGATCAAGTGATTTGACATTACCATTCTCTCTGTCAGGGTATGTCAACGCGAATTGTATCGGTACCTTCATATCCGGCAATCCCATTTGGGCGATTACAGAACCATCACAGAACTCTACAAGTGAATGGATTATTGACTCAGGATGTATAACTACTTCAATCTGAGATGCGTCCAGTCCAAAAAGCCATTTTGCTTCAATTACTTCGAGGGCTTTATTCATCAATGTTGCAGAGTCAATAGTTATTTTATTCCCCATGTTCCATGTCGGGTGGTTGAGTGCTTCTTCTCTTGTAACTTCCGACAGTTTCTCCTTCGGGTGATTACGAAACGGACCACCGGAAGCCGTAATTATAATCTTTTTTACCTCATCACGACGTCCCGCTCTTAATGCCTGAAGCACTGCGCTGTGTTCACTATCTACCGGGATGATGTTTACGCCATGCTCTTTTGCCATAGGCATAATCAATCCACCCGCCATAACTAAAGCTTCCTTGTTAGCCAGGGCGAGAGTTTTTCCGTTTTTAATTACCTCAATAGCAGCAGGAAGTCCGGCCCCTCCCACTATGGCCGAAAGGACAATGTCTACATTTTCCTGGGAAACCATCTCCCTGACGCTGTCTTCACCGGTAAGAATTTGTACAGAATTGTCTGATAGGCTATTTCTTAGTGAGTCTACACATCTTTCATCCGCAAGGGATACATGTTCCGGCTTGAACTCGTTGACCTGTTTTGACAATAGCTCCCATTGTGAATTTGCTGACAATGCTACAACCTTATATTTGTGGTTCAGGTTTCTTACAACGTCCAGGGTGCTTGTGCCTATTGAGCCTGTTGATCCGAGAATGACTACATTTTTCATAATTATATTGTTTCGATCTCTTCCAGTAAGGCAGATACCATTTCACTTTCAGGAATCTTTCTTATCTTTTCACCTTTTTTAAACAAGAAGCCAACACCATTTCCACCGGCAATTCCTATGTCGGCTTCCATCGCCTCTCCGGGGCCGTTAACAATGCATCCCATAACGGCAATCTGCACGGATTTTTTCTGAGCAGGCAGCCTTTTCTTTACTTCATTGACTATATTCAGAAGATCTATTTCGCAACGTCCGCAAGTCGGACACGATATTATCTCTGCATCTGTTTTTTTTGATAGCCCAAGTGCTTCAAGGATCTTATACCCCGCATCTACTTCCTGGTGGGGAGGTCCTGTATAAGAGACTCTTAGTGTGTCGCCAATTCCTTCTGAAAGCAAACCGCCAATACCGATTGCAGATTTTATTGCTGCATCATCCGGTGCACCAGCTGCAGTAATACCCACATGCAGTGGATAGTCACACTGTTTTGCAATGGACCTGTATGCATCCATTGTTTGTTGCACATCAGACGCCTTCAATGAGACCACTATATCTTTAAAACCCAATGATTCGAAATGTTCACAGTAGCTTAACGTTGTTTTAACCATTAACGCTACAAGGTCCTCATTCTGGCCATTATTACTTCTGATAGATCCTGAATTAACACCTATTCTGATAGGAACACCCTTGTCTTTAGCAAGACGCACAATGTCCTCCAGTTTGTCCTTGTTTTTCATATTGCCGGGATTGATACGGATCTTATCTACACCCTGTTTAATGGCCTCTAGGGCGAGATTATGTCCAAAATGTATATCAGCAACCAGCGGTATATTTATTCTCTTTTTGATTTCACCGAGACATTTGACTGCTTTCACATCAGGAACGGCAACTCGAATAATTTTGCATTTGAGTGCTTCCAACTCGTGGATCTGCTTTACGGTTGCATCGATGTCATCTGTGTGGGTATTTGTCATTGATTGAATAGCGACCGGTGCATTACCACCAATCTCTACAGAACCAACGGAAACAGTTCTTGTTTTACGTCTATTTGTCATATAAAAGCCGTCTATAATTAACGTTATCGAATTTAAAGTACTTATTTTAACAGTTTTTTACATAAACTCAAGTTATTATAATATTACGCTCAACCTGGCCGAGCACGAATTCAAAAGGGGGGGGGGAATAGATGCCAAGCACGAATTACACGAATTGGCACGAATAGATATCTAATATGTTCATGATAGGCCAGATTGTAAAATGAAAACCTGTGGTTTTCAGGCTTTTCCTTGTATTGGTATGAAGATTAGGAGGCTATTAAATTAAATAGGTATGGCGTCCCCCCCCGATTTGCAACTTTTCTTACATGGATTGAATAGTTTGTCAATAGATTAGGTTTGACCATGTTCTCCCTATTATTTTTTCCAAGTATAAGAAAGCTCACCTTTCTTACAGCGAACCTGTTTGGTCCCTTCGTCATAGTATCGTAGCGATACCGAAGATTTACAAGTATCGCAAAAAAAGAGGTCTTCAAAGTCTGTTACATCCTGCCAAAATGCTTTCATGTCTCCGAATGTTAGTTCAATAGAGCTGTCGTGTGAGTCTTTGTTGCCAATAAACAATGATCTCAACAATCTGTCAATAACCTCCTTTGATTCCAACTCCGTACTTTTTCGTTTAGTAATTGTACTCTTTAATTTGGTCAACAGCTCGAAAGCCATCCGGTCTTCGTTTACATCATTGAGCCGAAATGCGACCTCCACATTAAGGTTCAAGGCAATGAGTTTTAATTTGTTTTCAAGATATTTTCGTGCATCATTTCCTAGACCTGATTCATTTCCATTTGCAATTTTCTGTTCAATACGTTCCATTACTGTTTGCGGTGAATCCTCTAAGTGAGTTCCTTTAGCCTCGTTGTGCTTTATAGTTTTAATGTTCCATCCTTTACTGCGTGCTAGATTCTTTACAATATCAAACCAAGACTTTTCGTGGGTTAGCAAAATGATTTGATAGTCGTCATATTTCTCAAAGAGTAAATCAGCAAATCTTTTCCGGTGGTTCGCATCGAAACTCGAAATAAGATCATCTAGTACAATAAACTTATTTTGCTTATTAAATGCGTCGACGGAAGTAAGGAAGAAGGCAATTCCCAGGCAGTTTATGTGTGATTCACTTAAAAACTTATGAGGAGGGGTAACTCCTTTGCATTCCTGAAAATCAAACTGGATAGTAATACCGGATAACACATCGTCCTTTTCAATGGGAACGAGTTTAATGTTCTCAATTTTCTCACCAGGATTAAGAAATTGGAATATCTCATCAATTTTATTCGAGTAAGTATCCAAAAAGACTTCAAGAACTTCCTTCTGCTTTTTAAGAAATCTACTATACACCGCTTCCATTGTATCTCGTTGTTTCTCATAGGCCGCTTTCTCTTTTTTTAAACGCCTTATTTGAGTGTAGGCATAAGAAGCAATATTGATTTTTCCATGAGCATCCCACTTGGAGTCTATTTTCCTGGATTTCCTGAATGCCTCTAATTGAACTCTACAATCTTTCTCTAAGTACTCTATTTCTTTTCTGTGAATTAAGAGCGTGTTTTCTTCGTTCAGTTTATTTTCACCAGCTACTTTTAACTTCAATGGTTCCTGGTATTCCTCGATTGCTTTGACAACAGTTTCGATATTCGTCTTGTGTTCGGCATTACACAATTCATCTATTTGCTTATCATCCAAAATCGATTGCAATGGCCTTACTGTTACTGTGATTTGTTGTTGAAGCGCAGTATTGGATTCTGTAAGTACCTTTTGCTCTTTCTTAATTTCCTCCAACTCAGTAATTCTGTCTTTAATATCGGAAAGCAATTCTGCCTTGTTCTGTCCCTCCAAACACAAAGGGCAATTGTTCTCCGTATAGCTTTCACGTGAAAGAAGTTCCTTGCCAGTAGTAAGTAGTTTCTCAATAGTAAGTTTCTTTAACTTTTCTATATCCGAAACTATCGCATCAAATTGTTTTTTGTAGTCCTTGTATTGTTTCTCCAGCTCATCTAGGTTGGTGGGAAGGTTAACCAAACTTTCTTCAATCTTCCCCAGAAATGTTTCTTGTTTAATCTCTTTACTATCATCTGGCTTTTTAATCTTGTCAAGAACCTCATTAACATCCTTTAGCACCTTAATCTTCATATCCAACTTGAATGGTTCCACCAACACTTTTACTACTTCAACAAATTGTTCGTCAGAGGTTATATTCTGGTCAAACTGAGCAATTATTTGACCGTTCTGGTGATTAATCAGATTATCAAACCCTTTGGACTTTATCTCTTTGGATAACCTGTTGTAAACTATGCGTAGCATATCCCTAGTATCTGTTACTTTTGAATAACCGATAATTTCTGACAAAGTGCCTAATTTTTCAGATTTAGAAGAAAGCACAAAATTTATCAGCTCTCTATAACGCAGTATGAGGTTTTCGTCCTGTGAAGCCTTGAGATAGTCGGTAAAATCCTCTGATTCATTGGATAGCTTTGCTTTAAGATTATTGTTTTTAAACTCAATAGTCTTTTTACAGTTGTACACCTTTTTTGTGAACTCTAATGATAATGAGCCGGTCTCATTATCATTCATAAAAATGTTGCGCAATCCCTCGTAGCCTTTTCTTCCTATCTCTGGTATAAGGTGGTTTATCCGGTCATAAAAAAACCACTCAAATACATCTGACAATGTGCTTTTACCCGTACCATTGTCTCCATATAGCAGTACGGACTTACCATTCAGAGGAATAGAAATATTGTAGCGCACTCCACGCAATCCAGTAATAGATAAGTTATTTATTTCAACCATTGTCCTTACCTTCTCTTAATTCGGATAGTGTACTAGTTAGATTTCTGTCTGTGAGCTTGCCGGATTCGTATAAATTAACGATAGCTGCAACAGTGTCCCGGTCAAGACTTTCATCGGTCTTTATGTCCTTAAAAAACTCGTCTAGTATTCTTTTCCCGCTTTTTATTTCTTTAGTCATAATTCAAAGTATTTCCAGTCTATAATCAGGTTGTTGTCCAGCTCGCTTTGGAGAATATCGTATCCCGATTTGTTATTGCAAATGGGATACACACCGTACCGTTTCACGAAATCGAGAATAAAATAGCTTTCCAAGTCTTCTATTCTTAAAGACCATGTTCCTTTAAGCATTTCAAAGTTGATATAGGTAAAGGAAAGACTATTGACTTTGCCGTAGCTGACAATACCTCTATTTCCTGATTTGCCTTCTAAGTGTCCCTGCAAGCGCTTGCCTATACTATTCATTTTTTTCTCGCTCATCCCAATATAAATCAGTCTCGATTTATGAAATGGATACTGTATTCTGATTTCATCGTTGTATATAAAGTACAAACCAGTGATTCCCATAAGAAGTTTAATGTTACGAGGGTCAAACTTTCGTCCTTCATCAAAAAATATTTTTATTCGTTTCAAATCGTCCATTGACTGCATATCTTTTTCGAAAATGAAAATATTTTTAGGGAAAATACCCGTGCTTATGAATGGAATAATTGGGGAAAGATGTCCCTATTTATTATCAGGATGCCAACAATGATTCTGACTTTCCAATTAACAAGTCAATATTCAACCCACTTGTCGTATCTTTAAAGAAATCGTCTATTTCATTAACTGCTTCATAAGATAAATATCTAACCTTCTTTTCAAATTCAATTTTTCTAAAAGTAGGCCGTTTGATTTGATCCAACAAACGATTACGTTTTGATTTTGGTGCTACAATAAAAAGTGGATAATTACTATTAGGAGCAATTATTTTTAGATCTGAAAATCGTAACAATCCTGAATAAATGGAAGTAGTATGTTCAACTTCAAAAGCGGCATCAATTCTAAACTCTTCTTTCCACACCACATCGATATTTTCAACATATTTAGACGGTGTGTCTATGCCTGCTGTAAATTCAGACTCGAAGTTATTAAATTGGTATTCTTTCTTGATTCTCGACTGGTCGTTACGGGGTATCCATACTTTTGATCCTGCTTTCTGGCCTAAACGCAGGAGCTTCCATTGCATTTGTACATGTTCAGAAGGTTCTTCGCTATCATACAAATCTTCATTAACATTTTCTTTTACTGCACCCGTTTTATCTTCTTCGATATCACTCTCATAAGCGGCATCTTTCTTTTCTTCAAATGTATCACCATTTCTTATTCGTATCAGTATTGAATATAAATCATCATATCTTGAATAAAATTCTTCTAATTTGTCTTTAGCAACATTTGTAAAACCTCGCAAACTATAATTCTGACTATAATTGAATAGCTTCTTGAATTCACTGAAAGGCAATTCAATTTCCAAGGGATTAGCAATAAAATATATCAAGTCCCATCCGTCAGTTGTATCACCTTTTAGGTTTTTCCAAAGATCTCTAGACAAGTCAGGATTAATAGTCTTGTCAGCAATTTTACCCAAAAGCTTTATTGTTTCCCCTTCAACAATAAGGATATCATCACCAACAGACATGCTTTCAAACCGTGATCTATTAGCAGCAGAATCACGTGATCCCCAAGCGGCAATTGGTCTATTCCCGAAAAGATTGGTCAACCGAGCTCTTAGATTATGATCGACATAGCGAAATATTCTTTCAGGTTTAACCTTGTTTTTTATTGTATCTTCATAGTGTACCATCGCCTCATAATTACTTTTAGGCATGTATAGTATAAATACACTTTTCATGATTTGTTATATACAAAAGAAGTTAAATGTGAAAACTTCTGCAAATATAAATGTATATGGAAAATCTTACTTCTTATGAAACAAGTAAAACTATCTTTTTGAAGATATTTAAAATGTGGTAAAAGTGATCTGTGGCTTCTTCCTGTTCAGGGGTATTATAAAAGAGTGGGGGTGTTTTGCAAGGCAAAATACATTAGACACGAATTTCACGGATTGACACTAAAAGAGAAAAAATAGATTATTCTCCACACCAGGCAAATAGCATTCATACGGACGGGTACGAGTACAAGCTTGTAAGGTGTACACCTGTTTGTTCATCCTGGATCCCGCTAAAAGAATGCGGGAATGACAGCTTTCGGACAATAAATGGAACAAGTGCAAAAACCTAACCGGATGCTACTGAGTAATAAGCGGGTTTTAAACAAAATACTTGACACTTTTCTATCACGGTTTATGATATATTTCGCACCTTAAACAGGTGGTTATTTTGAAAAAAACACGAGAATTTTAAGAATTTTACCGTACGTATACCTTGTATGTTTCAGGCGATTACGTACTTGTTACTGAAATGGGAGAGTGTCTTGGCTGTAATAACAGAAGATTCGATACAGAAAACCGGTAAATCACCGGTATCAAAAAAGAAGAAATCATCATGGATCACTTCGCTCAGGTTTAGATGGTTTTCACAGATTTCGTTTTTTATTATAACAATATACATTGGATGGTCGTTTTATCTGTTTGTGCGATATTGTGAATCCGGCGGTGTTACTGCTTTTGTGGCAAGACCGCCAGGGATAGAGGCATTTTTGCCTATAGGCGCATTTATGGGGTTGAAGTATTTTCTGGGTACCGGGGCGGTAGACCCTTTGCATCCAGCGGGCTTTATTATATTCGCTTCTATTCTGGTAACATCGTTTCTTTTTCAAAGGGGTTTTTGCAGCTGGATATGTCCGGTTGGAACAATGTCGGAGTGGGCATGGAGATTTGGTGATTGGCTGAAGTCTAAATTTAACAGTAAGGTTAGCTATTGGTTGGAAAAGTTTCCGGTAAAACTTACCTGCGGTCTCAGCATGATAACAACACCGATTGTCGCCTTGATGCTTCTGGATATGATAACGTTTGCCTCGTTTAAATCTCCAAGTATGAAGTATATCTTCCCTTTTATGATTGCAGCCATTGTCATACCCTTTGTCCTTCCCCGGAAGATTTGGCCCGCTCGTGTGGAAGATGCTATCGCGCGTGCGTGGAAGTATACCCTTTTGGCTTTTTTTACCGTTAACATTGTGATAAAGATGTCGGCGGCACAGATTGGGATGATATTTGAAAGGGCCCCGTATATGAAAGTTGCTGATATAAAGATGATGAAGTTTTTCATGAATCTTTCCGTTCTGGCAATAATTATTTTATCGGTTATTTTTATTTTCTCCATCTTCAGTAAGAATTACTGGTGCAGGTATTTTTGCCCGTATGGCGCCTTGATAGGTATCATGGGATGGGCCAGTCCAACCAGAATAGTGAGAAACAAAAAGACATGTATTGATTGCAGTAAGTGTACGGTTGCCTGTCCTGTTCATATAGAAGTAGAGAAAAAGAGTATTGTTTATGATGTAGAATGTCTGGGATGCTATGATTGTGTTGATTCGTGCCCGGTAAATGGAGCGCTTGATATGAAAGTTTTGGGGCTTGGGAAGAAGGTCCATTATGCGGTCTATGCCGGTCTTGTAGTCGGTCTATTTGTAGTTTTTATGAATGTCGCACGATTTACCGGATACTGGTATAATAATGTGTCAGTACAGGAGTACACGGAATTGGTCCAGGATCTGGATAATCCCAGGTTTAAACATCAGCAAGGGAAATTTGAGATAGAAGAAGAGTAGTTTTTCATTATTTGGTGGCAGTAAGGTGTTATTTATTTATGCTAGATAAAAACAACATTTTTCATGACCTTATCGTAGAAGTAAGAACGTTAACAGAGTCTCACAATCCCTGTCCCCTTGTTGAAGACTTGGATGTTGAATCTCTTGATGGGGAATACCATTTTACGACATCAAAGAGGACTTTGTTAATGATGAGTAAGGTTATCGAAGATACTTTGAAGCTGCATAAAAAACAGTGTTCATTGTATTCCGGGTTTCAGGAATTAAGCAGGTTTAATGAACACCGTGAAAGATATGCCAAATTAGCAGCCTGCGCAGACCAGATGTTTGTTATAGGTATTCCGGATGCGCATGTTGAAAGCATTGCTGATAATGTCCATATCCGGACGAAGAATGCAGATATAATTCGTAATAATTGGATTTCAATTATTACGAGCAAGAACATCAATATTTCATTAATAGCACAAGAGTTGACTACCCAGGAACATCACGGAGGGTACATTGGCTTTTATACAAACAGTAAATCCCTTACCGAAAAAGCGGTTAATTTATTAATTGATAATGATGTACTGAGTGATGACCCGGTTCCGGGTAAACAAACCCATTTTAATATCTAACATAAAAGTTTCAAGTTTTAAGTGCCTAAAATGCCTAAAGTTAAAAAGTATTTTTCCTGAACTTTAGCTCACTTCCCGTCCGAACGGCTTGCCGGGCGGGCAAACTTTAGGCACTTTAAACTTTGAGATAATACTTTATGTCAAATTCTAAAACAACCATTCTTGCCGTAAGCACACATCCTGATGATGTTGAAGCGGGTATGGGCGGCAGTATAATAAAATTCCTGAAGCTTGGACACAAAGTTCATATTGTAGACCTGACAAATGGAGAGCCGACACCGCATGGCACCCCGGAAATAAGGCGTGAAGAGTGTAACAGGGCGACTGCCTTACTTGGTGTATCCGGCAGGACAAATCTGGATCTTCCAAACCGTTATCTTTTTGATAATATAGAATCAAGGAACAAATTGGCTGAGGTTATCCGAAGAGTGAGACCTCAGATAATGTTTCTTCCCTATTGGGAGGATTCTCATCCCGATCACATACAGGCAACACAGATAGGTGAGGCTGCAAGATTTTATGCCAAGCTTACAAAAACAGATTTGGCAGGTGAGCCTTGGTATCCCGGTCGTATCCTTTATTATTTATGGTCTCACCAGAGAGTCCATCTCTCCCCGGCCTTCATTATCGATATTAGTGACGAGTTTGAAAGAAAGGTTGAGGCTGCAAAATCTTATCAGTCTCAATACGCTTATAACGAAGAAAGATGGCAGGTCGTAAATGGTGCAATGCGTTCTTGCGGCCAGTACTTTGGGTCATTAATAGGAACACAATATGGGGAACCATTTGCGAGTCGTGAGAAATTAGGACTGAGAGACATAAGGGATGTGATTTGAAGAAATTGAGGAATTCAGGGATTTAAGAATTGAGGGATTTGTGGTTTGGGGAATTATAAGAAGTTTGAAGAGTTACCATGCCCTGCCCTGTTAAATAGTAAGATTATATCCTTGTTTCAGAAACGTGTTGAACTAATAAAGTTGTCAAATTGGCCTGCGATGAGTGCTAACATTTAACAGGGTGAAGCAAAAGACCAGAGAATTGTGTCAGGCAGTATCAAAACGGATAAACAAAGCCAGGTTTCGAAAGGATTCAAACCTTAATGGACAGATATGGAAAGCTGCAGGTTCTACCATGGACAATATTGCAGAAGGATTTGATGATGGTTCGTCACGTGAATTTATTCGTTTTTAGGTTATTCACAAAGGTCGTGTGGGGAAGTCCAATCGCAGTTATATCGCGCATTAGATTGTGGTTATATCAATGATTCAGAATTTGATATTGTATATGAACTTGCGAGTGAATGTAGAAAACAAATTAAAGGTTTTAGAAAGTATTTAAGAAATTACAAAAAGGATTGAGTGTATAAATAGAATCTCTTCAATTCCTAAATTCCTCAATCCTTAAATTCCTTAATTTAGAGACAATGAACACATTTCGAGTTGGCAAGTTAAATACTAATCTCCTGGATGAATTAATAAGTAGTATTAAGAAAAAGGACCCAAGAGTTATTGTAGGTCCGAAAGTCGGTGAGGATGCTGCCGTAATAGACTTTGGTGACAAGTATCTTATTTCAACAACGGATCCTATAACCTTTACTTCCAATAGGATTGGTTGGTATATGGTTAATGTGAATGCAAATGATATAGCTGCCATGGGAGGGACGCCAAAGTGGCTTCTTTCGTCTATCTTTCTGCCGGAAAACAAAACTGACCGTGTATTAGTTAAAGAAATATTTTACGATATTGAAAAAGCTGCGGATGAATTAGGCATTGCCATTTGTGGAGGACATACAGAAATTACCAAAGGCCTGGACAGACCTATTGTATCAGGGCATATGCTTGGTGAGGTTGATAAAAACAAATTAGTGACAAACTCTCATGCAAGGGTTGGAGATGAGATTATATTGACCAAGGGCATCGCAATCGAAGGAATGGCGCTTCTTGCGAGAGAAAGAGAAAAGGAGCTAACTGCGAAATATGGCAATTTGTTTGTCGAGAGGGTCCAGAACTTTTTGCATAATCCGGGGATTAGTGTTGTTGCGGAGGCGCTTATTGCAAATCAAACAGCAGATATTCGTGCAATGCATGATCCAACCGAAGGCGGACTGGCGACCGGATTATTCGAACTTGCAAGAGCTGCAAACACGGGTGTTCTTATTTATGAGGAGAATATCCGGTATTTAGAGGAAGCAAGAATATTATGTTCCGAGTATAATCTTGATCCATTAGGTGTTATTGCTTCCGGTGCGTTATTAATAGTAGTAGTCCCTGAAGACAGAGAGACAGTATTAAGCAAACTTGTACAAAATGATATTGAGTGCTCGGTGATAGGTAAATTGACTGATAAAGAGGATGGTTTAAAAATAATAGTTGATGGGGAGACGAGAGAGTTGCCTTTCTTTGAAGCGGATGAAATTACCAAGGTCATCTAGAACAGAGAAATGTATATAAACTACTCTAGTCATTATAATTAGCTTGACACTTATCGGTATTGCTTGTAATATTTCCGAAGTCTGGAAGACGAGACATATATTTGAAGTGAGTAGTGCTTAAGCATTTGTTAGTGAGATGTTTAGGTAATTTTGAATGAGAGATAAATTATGAATGGTTACGGCGATAAACCGGATTTCAAGTTTGATAAAATACAATTTGATCCGCTTAAAAAATATATGATACCAATAGCTATCGTTATAGGTGTTATCATACTTGGGTATTCTTCAGTATTTACGGTAAAGGCAAATCAGGAAGCTGCAATGTTACGGTTTGGTAAGTATACGGAAACTGTCGGACCGGGATTGCATTTCAAGTTACCTTTTGGTATTGACAAGGTATATGTCGGGGAGGTCAAGCGTATATACAATGAAGAATTTGGCTATAGAACGGTTCGTTCCGGTAGAGAAAGTATGATTGATTATAACTTCAGGGGAGCGAGCGATGTTTCGCTCATGTTGACCGGAGATAGAAATTGTGCCGAGGTGCATTGGGTAATAAGATACAAGATTAAAAATCTGAAAGAGTTTCTCTTTCATGTAAGGGATGTAAGAGGCTCTATAAGAGATGTAAGTGAAGCGGTAATGAGAAGAATTGTAGGTAACATGTCTATTGATGAAGTACTGACTATTGGCAGAAGAAAAATAGAGGAAACTGCAGAGACGGAGATAGAGACAGTACTGGATACTTATGGCTGTGGAATTGATATACAGGTAGTAAACCTAAAGGGTGTTAACCCGCCGGCGGAGGTTAAGGATGCCTTTGATGCCGTTAATAAGGCGGTGCAGATGAGAGATCAGATTACGAATGAAGCAGAAGGAAAGAAGAATAAAGTCATACCGGCTGCAATGGGTAAGAAGCAGCAGGCGATCAGAGAGGCGGAAGGGTATAAAATAAAGAGAATCAACGAGGCAACTGGAGATACATTGGCGTTTCTTGCCGTATGGAAAGAGTATGAGAAGGCAAAGGATGTTACCAGAAGGAGACTTTACCTCGAAACAATGGAAAAGGTGATCCCAAAATGTGAAGAAATATATATAATTGATAAAAATCAGAAAGGGATCTTACCGATACTCAGTCTGGGAGAGAGTAAGGTGATTAAATGAATGAAGTAAAGCAAAATATGCAAAAGACGCAGGTATACATAACCATCGCCATAATCGCAGTGGTTGCAATAATTATCGTAGCCAGTAGTTCTTTTTACGTAGTTGATATTAAATCGCAGTGTATAATTACTCAATTTGGTAAACCAAAAAAAGTTGTAACAGAGCCCGGCCTAAAGATGAAAACACCTTTTATTCAAAAAACAAAATATTTTGAAAAAAGAATTATAGAATGGGATGGCGAGCCGAGCGATATCTTAACAAGAGATAAAGAAAATATTGGCATTAATACCTGGGCCCGTTGGAAGATTGTTGATCCTTTGAAATTTTATACATCAATAGGAACGGAAGATAGAGGTCAGGGTGTTCTGGATGAGGTAATAGGCTCGGCTGTTAAAAATATTGTGAGTTCGTATCCTTTAAATGAGGTTTTAAGGAACACGAATAGGAAGCTTGAATACACGACAGTAGAGTTGGAAAAGGCGGAAATGGACAAGAAGGTAAAAGTTTCTCATGGCAGGGCAAACCTTGTTGGAGAGATAAATAAAATGGCAAATGCTGGATTACGTGACAGATATGGTATGGAACTGATTGATGTAAGGATAAAACATGTTAATTATGTACGTGCGGTAATACCTAAGATATTTGACAGGATGCGTTCAGAAAGAATAAGGATTGCAAACAAGTATGAGTCTGAAGGTAGAAGAGAAGAGGCGGAAATAATGGGGTATATGAAGAAGGAGCTGGAGAAGATAGAATCTGAAGGTTATAAGATAGCGACTGAGACAAGAGGTGAAGCGGATGCTGAAGTAATAAAAATATATGCGGATGCCTATCAAAAATCTCCTGAATTCTATTCTTTTACAAAGACCCTCGAAACATATGAAAAGACAATTAACGATAACACCCGTTTGTATTTGAGCACAGATAGTGATTACTATAAGTATATAAATGGTTTTGTGGAAAAGTAAGAGCCTCTGTACTATTACCATCGGAAAGTAAGTGAAGGATCAGGTATTGATTAACGAACGATTTGTATTAAAGTTACAATAAGTATTATAATTAACGTTGTTTGATTTAAGACTCGATGTATAACATGCCTGACTGCATTTCATACTTACCCCCTTGGATATATCGTACTGGTAGCTGATATTTTATCTTTTTCAAAAAGTAAATATTACTTCCGTCCTCATTAATATGAACATAAACTATCTTCCGTTAATAAATATTTATGCATCTAAAACCTCATTTTGTTTATGAAAATAAGACGATCTTTATTTATTTTCTGGCGATATCCGGAATAATACACCTGATTTTCATCTTTTCAACTTCGAGTATCAGTGATTTTCTAAAACCGGATCTTAATTTTAGCGATTATGGAACAAAGGACAGTGACTATATTGTAGAAATAGATCTAGGAACCGAGGAGCAGAAGGAAGAAAATGTTGAAAACGAAGAACTGATAGCAGAAGAGTTGCCAGAAGAAGAGGAGTTGATTGAATCTGATGTGCGTGAAGAGAAGAGGCCGCTTTTTGTTGATACATCCGGAAGGACAATAGATGAGGAGACTCAAGTAGAGAGTAATAAAATAGGGGAAAAAGGGTCTATTGCGAGAGATATGTATGCTGATGAAAATAATGTAAATGATAAACCCCGGCTAGAGAGTGAAACTGTTTTCCCTGGAGAGACTCCCGACGAGCTTGCATCAGCGGTGTCTCAAGTATCAGATTTGCCGAAAGATGTTAGTCTTAGCGAACCTGTCGAGGATGTAGATGAAGAGGCTGTTGAGGATTTGGTTGAAGAGGAAACGGTAGCCAGTTTGTCTGAAACTGAAAATAGTGAAGATTTGCCGGTTAATGATGAAGTTGAGGAATTCGATACGACTGAGGATGAATCTGTCGTTCAGGATGTAAATGTAGCAGATAGTGAGGAAGTAAGTTCTCAAGCCCTGAGTAGTCAAGATACGGAACCAGTAGAGAATGTTGATGAGAGAGTCTCTACCGTGTTGGAATCTGACGTATTTATCCTTGATGCAGAACCAGAAGAAGGTCAGGATACAGATACCGATGTAGTAGAGGAAGAAATAGAGGAAACAACTGATCTGGTAGGAGAATATACAGAAACAGCATCTATTTCTAAAGCATTGATGAAAGAGATAGTTGACGGCAGCAGAGAGAGTGTTGCAAGTACGCCACAGAACAAATCTAAGCCTTCCGAGAACCAGGTAAACAATGTGCCGGCAGGTGACGATGCGCCCTTCTTCGAAGATAATATATCAAATGCGCCAATGACGGGAGCAGCATCATTTAATGTAAAAAAACATGAATATGCTCAATATTACAAACAGATAAAAGTTAAAATAAGGTTGTACTGGTTGTTGCAGTATGGTACAGATGCGTCTATTAACCAAGTAACCAAAGGTTACAAGCCCATAGTCGTCACTTTTAAGGTAATACCTTCTGGAAAAATAGCGAATGTTGCAATTGAGGACTCCGCAGGAAACGAGCTATTGGCTTCTAAGATTAGAATGTCAATTCAGAATACGATGTTAGACAAATTTCCGGATTATATTAACGAAAAACATATAGATGTTAAATTTAGTTACTTTTTCTATTAACAGGGAGGCATTATATTGGAATGGTTAGCGGGCGGTGGCCCAATAATGATACCCTTACTTATTTGTTCAGTTGTAGCGGTTGCCGTTGTCATGGAGCGTGCGGTGAGCCTTCGCAGAAACCGTATTCTGCGGCCTGAATTGGTCGACGTAATTGAAGCGATCAGGGGCCCGGAGGATATTGCGCTAATACATAATAGATGTAATGTAATAAAGGGTCCATTTTCCGCTATAATCAAACGTGCTATTTCGAATACTCATTTGTCAAGGGAAGAAAAAGTATTAGATATCCAGGCTACAGGAAGGCAGGAAGCCCAAGTCCTGGAGAGAATGTTAGTCGTATTGGAAATTATTACGGCAATTACACCACTTCTCGGATTACTTGGAACGGTGCTTGGCATGAGCCAAGTATTTGATGTGATCGCAAAAGTAGGATTAGGAGAGACAAAGGCGTTTTCCGGTGGTATAGCACAGGCCCTCAGAACTACCATAGTTGGACTTGGCGTGGCAATACCGTCTTTAATAGCATATACGAGTTTTGATAAGAAGGTTGATAGCATGATACTCGAAATGGAAAAATACTCAATGTTGCTCTTGAACAAGATTTACTCTGTAGAGAAAGCTGAGAAAACCGTGGGTTTTGGAGATAAGTAACCATGCAATTTCGTGTAAAACGATATATAAAACCGGTAATCAATATTGCTTCATTAGTGGATGTACTTTTTCTACTTTTAATATTTTTCATGGTAACCTCCGCATTTGTAGAACAGCCGAATATTAAATTAGAGTTACCTGCCACCAGGCATTCAGAGGTAAGCAAGATAGACAGGACCGTGTTAACCATATCTCGTGATGGACAGTTGTTTTTACAGGACAGGCCTGTGGACAAAATAAACCTTGAAAAAGAACTCAGGAGAATAGTATTGGACACAGGAGATGAGGTACTGGTTTTAAAGGCTGATAAGATGGTGCCTTACGGGGATGTCGTTGATATCATGGATGATGCTAAAGGAGCAGGCTTCAGAAAGGTAGTTGCTCCAACCATCATGGAAGAATAAGGTCGGAAGATGAATACAGTAAAAACAGGTAGACCAGGTTCAATAAATAATGAAAGGAGTATAGGATTTGTTGAGTAGTAATTTTAAGAGTTTAGTGGGAATAATGGAAACGCTCAGGAGCAAAGACGGATGTGCCTGGGATAACGAGCAGACGCATGAGTCGCTAAAATCCTGCTTGATAGAAGAAGTTTACGAAATTGTTGATGCGGTAGACTCAAAAGATCACGAACATTTAAGAGAAGAACTTGCAGATCTGTTCTTTTTAATAATATTTTATTGTAAAATAGCCGATGACAGTAATAATTTTGATATCAATAGTATGCTGGAAGTTTGTTTAGAAAAAATGACCAGAAGGCACCCTCATGTCTTTGGTGATAAGACCGCTCAAGATGCAAGTGAGGCCTTGGACCAATGGAATGAAATAAAGAAGAAAGAAAGAGAATCTAAGCAAAGTGATAAAAATAGTACTAAATCAATAGTTGATAATGTTCCGAACCATATGCCGGCGTTACAAAAGGCACAAAAAATTCAAGAAAAAGTTGCACGTGTAGGCTTTGACTGGGAAGTAATAGAGGATGTAATAGCGAAGGTTCATGAAGAGTTAGAGGAGGTCAAGGAGGCAATTAACAACAAGGAAAAAGAGCCGATAGCTGAAGAGATAGGTGATTTGTTGTTTGCAGTAGTGAACATTTCTCGATTTCTCAAATTAGATTCGGAAGATTTATTGCGGAAGAGTATATCTAAATTTACCGGCAGGTTTAAGAAAGTAGAGATGCAAGTTGCTGCTTTGGGGAAAAAAATTGAAGAGTGCTCGTTGAGTGAGTTAGATGGTATCTGGAATGAAATTAAAAGGTGAGTTTTCTTTAAGTATTATTCTGTACTACAGGATAATTGGCTACCAAATCAGGTGATATGGCTTTATTTAATAAATTCTGTGTCGTAAACTTGACGAAGAGATTATTTATGCCGTGTTTATGAAACGAAAACCGTTCCTTTATATTGATTACCCTTATTCTTAATAAGCAAGAAACAGAGTTTATCCGTTTTGTTCGTATATTTTTTGTTGACTTTAAGGGGGAGGCTGCAATATAATCCGCATCAATGCGTTTGCTTGCTTATTTGGCTACAAGTAGAATATGGCTGGCCACACGAGGCAGTAACAGATCTTTGCTTCAGTGTCATAAGTCAAAATGCTGATGCATCTTAAACGGTATATATGTTCCTTTGAGGCTGATTTGCACCAGATATTTAGTGTTTTATTGATGTTGACATAATACGTAGCATTGAGTAAGCTGTTGTGTGCAAGGGTGTTGTGACTTTTGCGTATTACAATTTTTAGTTTTGGTATATCTGTTGCGATACAACCTTGTTTATGTTTTTCATATTAGATATTGTTTCGTAGTTTAAGGTTGTAAGGGGCTTTATTTTACACACGTTTGTAATTGGATATGCAGATTCCTAATCTAACTACATGCCTAGAGAAAAATTCCTACCACAAAGTATTGTCTTTAATTATCTTTGTTTTAAGAAAAAACAATTTTTTACAGTTTAACGTTTTATTAAATAAGAGTAATTTCGTCTTATTATATGCAAAACTTTAATCAGTCTGTATATGATTTTTTAACTTTATATCTAATGAAAGAAATAGGAAAGAAAAAGGGGGAAAGTATATGCGTTTTAAGCAGAATAATGTGATATGGTTTCTGTTGATTTTAGTTGCTGCTGTTTTCCTGATGTGTGGTGTTTCGGAAGCGGCAGATCCAACAGGTGACAAGACTTTTGCGTTGGACATCAGGGGTATAAGTATGTCCAATAACTTTACTTGGGTTCTTATTTGTGCTTTTGTGATATGGTTCATGCAGGTAGGTTTTGTCTTGTTAGGAGGCTTATTGCCGGCAAAGAATGCACTGAACTACATGACTCACTGCTTTATTGCCACTACTCTCGGTGTCATCATTTACTGGTTCGTAGGTTTTGGAATAATGTTTGGCGGATTTGAGTTTCTGGGGCAACATATTGGCCATGGTAATAAATTTATGGGTCTGAGTGGCTTTATGTTGTTGGGTGATGCATACGATGTTAGAGTGGTTTTACTGTTTATATTCCAGGCGGTTGTGGCAACATTTATCGGCAGTATTATTGCCGGTGCAGTTGCAGAGAGAATGAAACTCTGTTCGTATATTCTTATGTTTTTCTTTGTATATATATTCATATACCCAGTATATGGACATTGGGTATGGGGAGAAGGATGGTTATGGGAACTGCCATACGGTGCAGGTATGCGAGACTTTGCAGGTTCCGGAGTCGTTCATGCAGTTGGTGGAACTATTGGTTTTGTTGGGGCCGCATTCCTGGGACCTAGAGCTGGCAGGTATAATGAGGATGGATCATCAAACTCAATACCAGGTCATAATGTAGGATATATGATTGTCGGAACAATACTCCTTGCATTTGGTTGGTTGTTTTATGATGCCGGAAGTACATTGGCAGCGGGTGACTTGAGAATGTCAGTAGTAGCTGCTAATACGTGTCTTGCCGGTTCAATTGGTGCTGTTACGGTACTGTTCCTTACCTATCTGTTGTCAGGTCATACTGATGTTGGTGAGGCGTGTAATGGTGCACTTGCCGGTTTCGTTGCTATTTCAGCAGGATGCGCTTATGTTGCACCTTGGGCTGCGGTTGTGATAGGATTTCTAGCTGCCGTACTCTACCTGATTTCATTCTGGATTATCGGTAACAAATTTAAGGTTGATGATCCGCTTGGTGCATGTTCAGTTCATGGTGCCAATGGATTCTGGGGATTAATTGCCTTAGGTATCTTTGCAGATGGTTCGTATGGTGGCGTTTACGGCGTAATAACCGGGCATTATGGGCAGTTAGTATCACAGGCTATTGGAGCTGGAGTTGCCTTCGCATTTGCCGGTGGAATGGCCTTTATAATATTCAAATTGATTGGCGGTAAAAACAGCAAATCAAAGATGAGGGTTTCTGAAGAAGTTGAGAAAGATGGTCTGGATATACATATTCATGGTACAGCATGTTACCCTGAACAATAGAATGTAATGTATTGAATGCTTACGTATAGCCACCCGCCACACAGGCGGGTGGCTATTATTACCGTTGTCCGATTGAAGTAATTAATGTCTTGATTCTTTATTAAGACCTGATTTGAGCGATAACTGCTAACACGTTATCGTTTATTGTAAATGAATTTAGCAGAAAGATGATAACACGCGTCAGGTGAGATATAAACGGTAAGGCCGGCTTCTGAGAGAGTTGCATATTTAAGTCAGTTTGGAAAACAGGCCATACATTTTCTGATCAAGAGTCATTCAGTATAGTTAATGTTTTGGTTTTAGATACAAATACATACCCACTTACATACCTAAGTACGTTAGCCGCTTCATAATAATTTGAGTTATTGTACATAAAGAAATATTATTACTTTATCAGGCTAAATAATACTGTGGAAAATTGTACCACTTCCCACAAAATAAGCTTTATATATTGTTATGGCGTTAAATAACAGTGATATCGCAAATAATTCTGCGTTTCTTCATGATTTCGACAGCCAGTCGTAAGTGCAATTATAGCTTAGTAATAGGTGTGGCTGTTTTGCTGATGGCATATATAAGCCATAACATTGCAGTCGAGCAACTGGCGTAAATGGTACAAAAATATTTATAAGCTATTGTTATCATTTGTCTTATGCTGTTTCTTGTTTTCAATATATTTTTTGGTATGTGTATTGCGATATCATTAGGTTTAAAGATTTCCTGTTGTTGATTTAGATTTTAGTAACGGTGTCGTTTATTTAAAATCATTATTTTCTATAAATATAATATGGCTATTCAGATGGAAGCGTTTACAAATGTAACATCATCATCGATATCGAACCCTTCAGAAGGTAAGAATGTTTTGTTCATAGCAGGGTACAATAGTTTGTTGTTGAACGATAATACCAGGGCTGCCAGGGACTTTTATTTACTATTGATGATTTATGTTAATTATTTTCTTTGTCCAGTATTATCTTTTTTCCTAAACAGCTTATCTCGTTTTGGAAATAGTATTCAGAGAAAATTTAGTAAAAGAACGAATTCTGTTTATATAGCAATTGCTTTTTTTATGGAGAGTAAAGAATATATTTCTAAGCTGTCTTTTTCTCAGAAAAAGCAGGTAGAATTCGTTTTTTTATCAAGAAACTCATATCGAAAAACCGTGTTGTTATAGCTCAGCTGTGGCAACGCGGTTTTTTGTTGCTTTTTTTTAATGACAGAATGACGGAGAGATTTGACTATGCTCAGGCAAAGTACAAATTTCATAATTTTGGATGCCCGACAGTGTCGCCAATCTCTGGACCTGTTATCTGGGCGAGTTTCAAGTATTAAGAGAAGAGGTGAACCTTGTTGGCTGAAAGAAAGGGGGAGCTTTAAGCCGGTAGTTTGTATTAAACGTAAAATTTTTATTATTTAGTGCTTTAATAGGAGGTAGCCGTAATGAAAAGAGTTGAAGCAATTATCAGGGATGAAAAATTAAGTGGTGCTAAAGAAGCATTAAAAGCCCTAGGAGTAGCTGGTATGACAGTTACTGAGGTAAAGGGACATGGTACTCAGAAAGGTGTTACTGAAGTATACCGTGGCAGGCAGTATTCCGTAGACTTACTGCCTAAAATTAAGATTGAAGCAGTTGTTGAGGATAATGATGTAAAGAAGGTAACTGATGCTATTTGTGAAGTGTCAAGGACCGGTAGCATTGGAGACGGAAAAATATTTATTTCAAATGTGGAAGATGTAATTCGTATAAGGACTGGTGAATCAGGGGCAAAAGCAGTTTAATGATTTTATTTCATAAGAAATTTTTTTGTAATGCGAATTAATTGTTAACGTATTTAGTTTAAACTAAAAATAATTGTTAGCAAAAGGAGGTTACGCGAATGAGAAAGTTTAGTTATATTTCTATATTGATGATGGTCTTTATGGTGGTGGCATCCCAGACGGGATGGGCAGATGATGCCACCCTTGATACTGGTGATAATGCCTGGATTCTTACCTGTTCAGCCCTGGTGCTCCTCATGTCACCCGGTCTGGCATTCTTTTATGGTGGAATGTGTTCTGTTAAAAACATAAATAACATGATTATGATGATATTTTTGTGTATGGCCATAATCAGTGTTCAGTGGGTATTCTGGGGATATACCCTTTCATTTGGCCCGGATTATGGACACTTTATCGGTGGACTTGGTATGGCGGGTTTACATGGTATAACTCCTGATTCACTATCAGGTACGTTGTCTGAATATACGTTTATAGCGTTCCAGGCGACATTTGCCATTATTACATTAGGCCTCATATTAGGCGCTGTTGAGGGACGCATGAAGTTTAGCGCATGTATGGTATTTATTCCTCTTTGGGCGACAGCCTGTTACGATCCGGTTTGCCATTGGGTTTGGGGTGGTGGCTGGTGTGCTGACTTGGGTATTCTTGATTTTGCAGGTGGAACAGTTGTTCATATAAACTCCGCTGCTGCAGCTCTCGCTCTCTGTTTAATGCTTGGGAAGCGTAAAAATGCAAATATAAGACCTCCTGCCAATGTTCCTATGATAGCGCTTGGTGCTGGCTTACTCTGGTTTGGTTGGTTTGGTTTTAATGCAGGTAGTGAGTTGGCTGCTGATGGTAGAGCGGCATTTGCATGGGTGATAACGAATACAGCTGCTGCTTCTGCTGCATTCACATGGATTGTGTGCGAATGGATTCATCGTGGAAAACCAACCCTACTTGGTATGGCTTCCGGTGCTATTGCCGGTCTGGTTTGTATAACACCAGCAGCTGGCTTTGTTGGACCTCTCGGTGCCGTGCAGATGGGAATTATGGCAGGTATAGGCTGCTACTTTGCTTGTGTGAAAATGAAAGCAGCTTTTGGTTATGATGATGCATTAGATGTTGTTGGAGTACATGGCGTCGGTGGAACCATAGGAGCATTTGCTACGGGGCTTTACTGTACTAAGTTTGTTATGGGTCCTGATGGTGTTGATGGTGTGTTCATCGGATGGGGTGCTGAAGGTTTTCACCAATTGGGAATGCAAGTTGTCGGGTTTCTAGCAACATGGGCTTATGCATTTGCTGTTACCATAGTAATTTGCTTTATAGTTAAATATACGACGGGGTTAAGAACAACTCAAGAAGCTGAGGACAAAGGTCTTGATCTGTCGCTACATGCAGAAGCTGCTTATCACTTAGAAACCGAATCAACAGGTACTTTGAAGTAAGCAGGTTTTTGAGAATTGTGTTAACCGTTGAGTCTGCCTTGAATTGTTGAATATGGTGGGGTCAATAGATTTTTGTGAGCGCTGGCTATTTTTATAATAGTCAGCGCTTTTTTTTATCAGAAAGATATTTGAAACCTCTCAAATTGTAATTGCAAACGGGGCATCTTCTAATAAAGAGATACATTGCAAAAAGAAATATCGCCCACAACCCTGCGGTAAGTAATGTAATTATAATATCTGCAATATCTAATTTATGAAGCCTCTTCGGAACTACCGTTTTTTCACAGTATGGGCAGAACTTTCTTTCAGGCTGCCTGTTTGGCCATAAACGTGTTGTGTGGACTTTGCTTTTTCCTTGTTCAGGAGCGATGTCGACTGTTTTAAGATTTGTGAATTTAATCCATTTATATTTGCTGCAAATAGAATTGCATTTTCTTGCGATATAAAGCTCGATACGAAAACCGTTTGGTCTGCGATTTTTCTGATATTTATTTGTAAAAAAGCTCTCAGGATCTTTAGCTAGATTTTCAAATTTCTTAATAAGTGCATTGAGTTTGGAAAGAATCATATTTGGTGTGCATTAAAGAGATTACGACGGTAGGGTGCCTGGTGTACAAAGATACCGACATAGGCGATTTGACTTTCATTGAATCTGTTATATCTCTATTTGAGGAAACAATATGCCAAAGTGAAATGAGTAAAAAAACTATGATATTGCTACATATCATAGCCTTCTTACTATTTCACCTCATACGCTTTTTTTATAGAACAGTATATTATATACTTGCGAGCTCGCTTTTTAATGTTTCTGTAGAAGATATCCTGTTTGATGGATCTTCCTCCAGTAGCCCCAGGGTTATTTCATTCAATTTTTGAGGGACTGCATTGTTGATTTCTATCGGGGGCTGGCTGGTTTGTGCTCGAACTTTGCCAGTTAGCACTTCGAATAATATCAATCCCATGGTGTACAAATCAGTTTTACCATCAATTGTTACCTGTTGTAAAACCGCCTTTTCACCTTTTTCGTCTGTCACATCTCTCAATAAATTATTCATCTGTTTTTGTTCTGGTGAAGCGTATTCTACGGTCAAGCCTTTTATAAGTTCACCTGTCTTTATAGCAAGTTCTAAGTCAATCAAACCTATTTCTCCGGTATCGGGGTTAAGAATTAGATGGCCCGGTTTAATGTCGGCATGGACATATCCTTTTGAATGGAGATAATGTAAGGGTTCAGTAGCACTTGCAATATACTTGATTACATTTCCTATTTCATTAGAATCGGGTATACCTTTTTGCTTATAGTACTCAACCAGATCTTCACCTTTAAAATTTTGTAATACAATATAATACTCATTCAACACTAATTTATCATCTTCATACAATTCACCTCTTCCGGTACCTTTTTCATATCGTTTTGGAATCTGTAAATGAGAAAATTTTTTCAATACTTCATATTCTCGGTCATAACTGTAAGTAGGAGAGTACTTCATTCCCCATTCATTATTTCCAGGTTTAGCCAAAATACCATAATTTGCTCTGTGGCCTGGCCTATATTTGAAATTTTCAAATTCATAATTTCCTATTTTATACATTTGTTTCCTTTCATAATGACGTGATCATTAATTTCTCTGGATCGGATTTACAAAGTTGTGATTGTCAGGTTACTTTTAATGCTACATTTATAAAAAACTTCTATGATTGTTTATATGTCCTTGGAAATTAATTAAAACCAGGATAGCATGAAATTCCGTGTTCATAGACATCAATACCTGTATTTTCTTCATTTACCGGTACTCTGAGTCCGATGGTTTTCTTTAAAACATAGAATAATATAAAACCAATGCCTAATGCCCATATCATGAGGACAATACAACCTATGAACTGGGATAACAGTTGCCATCCTGAACCAGTAATTAATCCCTTAACTCCGAGATAAGATCCATCAGCGAAAATACCTACAGAAAGTAACCCCCATAGACCATTTGCACCGTGGACAGATATTGCCCCGACCGGATCATCTATTCTCAGCTTCGTTTCTACAAAGTGCAGGCTTTCTCTCAAAATAATAACAGCAATAAATCCGATAGCCACGGCTGCCCAATGTGAAACATAGGCACCTGAAGCTGTTATAGCCACACAACCAGCCAGAGTGCCATTGCATGTCATAACAATATCGTATTTGCCTGTATCGTAGTACGTAATGTACATAAGTGCAACTCCCCCAGTACATGCAGCAAGAAAAGTGTTTGCCGCAATTATTGAAACCCTGAGATCGGTTGAACCTAATGTGCTTCCTGCGTTAAACCCAAACCATCCAAACAGTAGAAACAGGGTCCCTAAAACGACAAAAGAGAGATTATGGCCATGAAACATGTTCGCCGTGCCATCAGGGTTATACTTGCCAAATCTGGGGCCAACCATCCATGCTCCTACAAAGGCTATTAAGCCGCCAACTCCATGGACAACACCTGATCCTGCAAAATCCTTCATCCCGGAACCGAAAGGAAGGTTCGCAAGCCAACCGCCTCCCCAAACCCAATGACCATATATAGGATATATGAGTCCGCACAGTACAGCACTACAAATTACGTGAGCATTGAACTTAATTCGTTCAGCTACGGCTCCAGCTACAATTGTACAGGCGGCAGCGGAAAACATCATTTGAAACAACCACAAACTTGACGTTGAATAGTCAAATGAGCTAAAAGAGAGAAAGAATCCACTATAGCCGACAAGCGTGTTTCCGGCATCGAGTCCATATGCCAGATATGATCCTCCAAACATGAGCGCGAAACCAAACACCCAAAAGATTAAACCTCCAACACAAAAATCCATAAAACTCATTGTCAGGTAGTTTAAAGTATTTTTCTTTTGAAGAAAACCTGCACCCAGAAAAGCAAATCCTGCCTGCATATTGAAGACAAGGAATCCGCACAATAATGTCCACGCTAGATCAATAGATACCTTGAGTTCCGCTACGTCTTTAATTTCTTCAGAGTGGACCGGATAATTACTGGCTATAGCTATATCAGAGGCGGCAGTTGTGTGAAATGCAGCAAGCAAAAGACAGAACGTAATTACAGGTGCAACTATGTACCATCGCGTTATCCGATTTAACATACTACCTGTTTTTATCCTATTATGTATCATATTCATATTCAAAATTTATATAACTCAATAATGAGGCTCCATCGCCCTTATACTGTATGAATGCCACTGTTCTGGCAGGAGAGGTCAAATGCTTATTTAAAATGTCATCTGTTCAGGCATTAACAAACTAAATGTTAACGGATTGTTTTGGTAAGTAAAAATGTGAATTCAAAAGGAGATCAGTGGCCTCTAATCATTATATTGCATGACTCAAGACAGCACTGATCTCCCCGGATTAAAAGACAATTAAACCCAAAAAATTGTGTTTGAAAATAGTTGTCTTAAATTGCGGTATCACCCTGTTCACCGGTACGAATTCTGTACACGTTTGTGATCTCAGAAACAAATATCTTTCCGTCTCCAATACTTCCTGTCTGTGATTCGTCAATAATAGTCTGGACTACCTGATCTAATGCCTCATCTGCAACAACAAGCTCAATCTTTATCTTTGGCAGCAGATCTACCCGGTATCTCTTTCCTCTCCAGACTTCGCTGACTCCTTTCTGGTTACCATGTCCCTTCATTTCTGCTACTGACATCCCGCCATAACCCTTCTCTGTAAGGGCATCCTTGATGATATCAAACTTTTCGGGACGAATTATTGCTTCTATCTTTTTCATAAAGTATTCCTCCTTCGAACTAGAATATTTGCATAAAAAATTATTTAAAAATTAAAATCATAAGTTTGATACGGTATGACGTATCTTACTTTTTTGGTTTAGCATAGATCCATCTGCCAAGTTTATCAGAATAAATCTGCTCCCTGCTTGCGTCCTTTGCCATAGATTCTTCCAGTATGGCCATATCTCTGTGGACCGTCTCTTCGACATCAACTGAACCTATTTGAGATGTTAATTCATGTTGGGCAGGATAACATGGTGAACCGTGTAAATGTATATCAACACCCTCGAATTCAACCAGTTCAGATACACGGAGACCAAAGGTTAATTTGAGAATACCAAACAAAAGTGCTCCACAGGCAAAAGCCCAGGCAATAGCAGTAGCAGCGCCAATGACTTGAGCTTGAAGTTGTCCTATTGAACCAGTGATGCAACCACTTACACCTCCGTACGTTCCATCTGCAAAAATTCCGATTGCGAGCATACCCCATATACCGTTGGCACCGTGTACTGCAACCGCACCGAGAGGGTCATCAATCTTCAGTTTTGATTCAACAAATATTACTGTACCCCACATTATTGCTCCAGCCAGTATACCAATAGTTACGGCAGCCCATGGTGGGACGTAGGCACAAGGCCCGGTAATGGCAACTAATCCGCCAAGTGCACCGTTACAGGCCATGCCGATATCTACGAATCCAAAAGCGATCCACGATACGAAGATTACGAGGGCTGCACCGCCGGCAGCTCCTAAAAATGTGTTAGTCGCTACGACTGAAATTCTTAAGTCTGTTGCGCCAAGCGTACTACCGGCATTAAATCCGAACCATCCAAACCCCAGAAGCAGGGTCCCGAAGACTACCAGTGTAAGGTTGTGACCGGGTATTGCATTGGCTGATCCGTCAGGGTTAAATTTATTTTTTCTTGGTCCGAGGAAAAAGGCGCCAGTCAGGGCAAGCATTCCACCCACTGTATGCACAACTCCTGATCCCGCAAAATCTACACAGCCTGCACCATATGGTAAGCTGCTTAACCAGCCTCCACCCCACATCCAGTGTCCATATACAGGATAGATTATGGCACATACAAAAACACTGTAAACCACGTATGGTGCGAACTTCATTCGTTCTGCAACGGCACCCGCAATAATGGTAACTGCCTTGGTACAAAATACCATCTGGAAGAGCCAGAGCATGATAGTTTGAACATCATAACTACCACCGGCAAGAAAAAAACCACTCCACCCCATAAACCAGTTACCAGACTCCAAGCCTGGTGCTGCCGCAGAGCCACCAAACATTACCGCAAAACCACACGCCCAGAAAAGAAGCGCACCCACAAAACCGTCTACGACACAGTGTCCCATATAGCCAAGCATATTTTTGGATTGCAGGAACCCGCCGAGCAATACAAACCCACCTTGCATCGAAAACACCAGGAATGCGGCAACAAGGGTCCAAGTAAAGTTAATAGAGTGTCCAAGACGCTCAATGCTGTTTTCAGCGCCATAATCCACTGTGCCACTTGGGTCTCCGGCAAACAGAAGCTTAGAACTAAAATAAACCAGACATGATACACTTATAAGAAAAAAAACTAGATTCAACCACTTCCAATTACTATCCGACTTTCTATACAACAAGTTCATTTCCCCCTCCTTAGTAAGGTAAAAAATACACAAGTAATAATAAACCGCAAATCAGCTGTGACAGGCTGATTATACGATAGATAGACACTTATGTTAATAAAAAAAATACTACTTTTGAAAATTCCGCTTTATCAGTGAAGATTGAATATTTTTTCCTTTAATCAAAAAAAATTATATGAAATCAGTTTTTTTATAAAAGGAAAATTTACTAATCAATCTATCAAAGAGCCATAATTGTCACCTCCTTAAGAGAAACATTATCATAATAATTTACAAAAATTCAGACCCCTTTTACTATACGTTCTGCAAGGTCAAATGGAAGGGTGGCCTTAAGAACTTTTTTCTTTACTACCTCGGTATTATACGCTGCTTTTTTCAGAGAAGCTTGTTTTGCCATTGTATCGTAAATCATGTAAGATGCTTTCGGCGTACCGTCTCTAGGCTGGCCAACCGAACCGGGGTTTATGTAGTAACGTTGACCGGGTTTCAATGAGACATCAAATGTTTCCTGCCTCTCCATTGATTGTCTTTCAACCAACATAAGTCTATTATCAAATTGGTCTGTTGGAATAAAAACAGAAGCAGAGATATCCCTTTTTTCTTTTGTATATAAATATGCAGACGGCATGTGCGTATGGCCGGAAATTGTAATGCTTGAATGTAGTATGTCGTAGCTCAAAGTTGCTGCATTCTTAACATATCGATAACCTTGAGGGTAGACTGGTGTACTGTGGACCAACTCTATGCCATATTTTCTTATTTTCTTTTTATACCATAATGATTCGAGGAAACGAGCATTATCCTTTTTCAGTACCTTGGTTGTCCACTTCGCAGCGTTACCAGCTGAAGCAGCCATAATACTACATAGCGAAGGTTGACCGATCACTTGCATGTCATGATTACCTGCTATTACATAAGCTTTTTTACTCATTGAAAAAATATAGTCTATAATGTTATTCTTGTCAGTATCGTCGAGATCTAATTCTTGTATGATTGTTTGAATTTCTTTTTTTAATGACGGCTTACCGTTCTTTAAAAACCTTATGATTGTGCAACATTCATTCGGGTTCGGCCCGTATCCGACAATGTCACCGGGTATCAATATTCTATCTATCTTTTCGTTATTACTATGAAGACCAGAGAAAACTGAGACCAGTGCTTCAAGGTTACTGTGAATATCTGATATGATTAAGAATTTCATTTTCCCACCTTAGATTAAAGCCTCTAATGACTGTTTTAGTTGCTGTGCTGTAGCGACTCTATTCGCCGGAGTTTTCTCCAATGTTGCCATGAGAATCTCTTCCAGTTTCGGAGGGATTGATTTATTAAACTCACTTGGAGGACATTTTTTTTCGTGCCATTTCTGTCCTGTCAGGATTTCATAGAAAATTGCACCTGTTGAATATATATCTGCCTTGCCATCAATGGACAAAAAGAACGAGATTGCTTCCAGAGGAACATTTTCAGGCGTACCCCTTAGTTGTTCAACCAGGGTATGTTGCTCAGGGGAAGCATAATCCATGCTAATTCCTTTTAAAACACCTGATTTTTTTATTGCAAGTTCGAAATCAATCAAATAAACTGTGCCTGTATCAGTATCCAGCAATAGATGGCCCGGCTTGATATCACAGTGAATGAAGTCTTTTGAGTGTAAATAATCAAGTGGGTCGCAAACGCTAATGAAACATTTAATAACTTCATCTACCGGAGGAAAAAATCCTGTTTTCATTTTAAAATGATTTACAAGGTCGGTATCACTCGTATGTCTAAGGACAATAAAATGTTGTTTCAACACGACCTTTGTATCCTTATACAAAATCTCATGGCCAAATTCATAAGCCTTGGGAATTTGCTCATGATCTAATTGCTGCAAAATATAATATTCATCTTCAAAGCTCAGATGTGGACAATATTTAACACCCATATTTTTAATTTCTAAGGTATCATCGTCCACTAATTTAGCATAATTCGACTTATGCATATCAGCAATTGTTTTGAAAGATTCAAATTTGTAGTCTTTTATTGTGTACATAATATTGGGTCAGGCTATTAGATCGATTTCTTAATACAATAATATTTGATCAGATGCAAGCCGTAAAAAATTCTAATTTAACTATATGTTAAAATGAAGTACGATCGGTTTACAGATATTTTCTCCACAATAATCAATTAATACTGTACTGACAACATAAAAAATCGTATAAGCTCTACTAGGTTGAGATTGTATAACACTTGATACATATAATCAGATGTATCGTTACTGTTGGGTGTGCATTGCACACCTAATACGAATATCTCTAAATTCTACCAAAGGCACCAATAAATCTAATTCAATAATTAAAAGTATGCGATTTCTTATTATTTCAGACATCCACAGTAACATCGAAGCGTTGGTTTCAGTTTTTTCAGAACTTCACAATCAAAATGAAAAAATAGACAATGTATTCGTGCTTGGCGACATTGTCGGCTACGGTGTAAACCCCAATGAATGCTGCACTATCGTTAAATTTTTAAAGAGCGGTAAACCTGCTTTAAAAAAAGAAATTCAAACCATTATTCAAAGTATTGACATTGACGCTACTGATAAAGAAAATATAATTAACTATATTTTCTCTTTAGGCAAAAAAGCTACCGTTATCGCAGGCAATCATGATCAACGGGTCATTGGTCAGCTTAATACCGTAATGGCCTCTTCAGCAGGTATATCGATAAATTGGACTAAGAAAGTAATCCATAATGACAATATTCGTTTTCTTAAATCTCTATCATACAAAGAAAAACTATTAGAATATAATATCGAGTTGGTCCACAGTACATCTAATCGTCCTGAAGATTATGTATATGTGATGAATTCAATATTATTAAATTACAACTTATTGCATTCAAAAATAACATTTGCCGGTCATACACATAAACCGGCAGCATATTTATATACTAAATATAAAAGAGACATTCATGCTTCCGTCTTTGTTCCCACAGACAAATTCGATAAAAATCTTATGTTGGCCGAAAGAGGGTCATCAGATAGACTGGAAACATTTGATATCTCTTTAAAACCTGGCCAACGATACTATATAAACCCCGGTTCAGTCGGTCAGCCACGAGACGGCATTCCTATGGCCTCTTACAAGATTTACGATACGGAAACAAATAAAGTTTATATGGAGAAAGCAGAGTATGATAGGGAAGTCGTCAGAAAAAAAATTCTTGAAGCCGGACTCCCCTTCGATCTCGCTAATCGTATATTAACTGGAATTTGAATCTTACTAAGCTAATGTGAATGCGCAAAACCAGTGCCAAGAGGCTAATTGCACAGTGTGTTAATATTCAAAAAAGATTATATTCTTTGTTTGAGTTTTTTTTGACAGCCTTACGAATAAGGCCAGAACATATCTAAGAGCTATCCATTAAAGTACTTGTGATTTCAGTCAGGAAGTTTGTTTACGGTAATTTTTCATCTAATTCATTTACTGTATTATCTGATTTGTTTATCAATTGAAAAAATTGTTTACATCAGTTATAAGAGAGCCGTCAGATTTCAGCCATAAATTATAAATTATTGGTTCTATGAAATATTGGATAACTACCTGTTATTTTGAAATTTTTGTTAATAAGCTATGAATAGATTCGGATTTATTAAAAAAAATGATTTGATTACCATTTTGTTGACTTTAAGCATAAGTGTTCTTTCTCTGTTATGTGCTTCTAATACGATATATGCAAAGACCGAGGTACTTTTCTCGCCAAAAGGGTCAATTAAAGAAGCTATAATAAAAAATATTATTTCATCAAAAGTTACAATAGATATTACGGCCTTTACGTTTACGGCAGGTGATATAGCAGAGGCGTTGTATCAGGCGAAAGAGCGTGGCGTAGTTATAAGGGTCGTTGTAGATCAGACACAAGATGCAAAGTGCTATCCGGTGTTAGGGTTTCTTAAGCAGGAACAATTTGATTTACAATTTCTTAAAGGTAATATTGGCGGATCCATGCACAATGCATTTGCAATTTTTGATGATAAACTTCTCGTGACTGGCTCATATACCTGGACAGAATATGCTGAAAAATTCAATTATGAAAATGCGATCTTTATTGACGAAGCTGATGCAGTGGAGAAATACAAGAGAGAATTTGAGTCGTTATATAACAAAAGTGTCGTACAGGGAGCTAGCAGGAGGGCGGTGATTGCTGCATCAAATGAGGTAAAGGAACTGGCAAAACAGGGCAGCGTTGGGAACATGAAAGAAAAAAGCGATGGAAACACCACTTCCGAAGATAATGTTATCAAATTTGTTGCCAGGAAAGATATTAAGCATTTAAAAACTATTGAAAAGTCATTGAAACAGTTTGTTACTATTTCTTTTGAAGAATTTGATAAAAAGTTTGGTAGTGAAAGTAAACTCGATAAATCTGAGAAGACGCGTTTGTGGAAGAGTGAATTCGAAGGGAAATATATCAGGTGGACAGGTAGAATTAGTTTTAGAGGGTTTGCCGTTTATGACTGGAATAAAGTTGGCATAAGTCATAAAAGCAGTAACATAGACGTTAATCTCAGGTTTGACTATTCGAAACAGAGAAAAGTAATGAAATTGAAAGTTGGTGATATAGTGACTTACACGGGAAGGTTGGTATCTCTGAGCAGCACATTTTCTTCATATAGGGTTGAAGATGCGGATGTGCTACAAGTGGTGAGATAATAATTAAATCATTCTTAACAATACTATTTCATATAGTAAGCTGTATAGTAAGTAAAGTGATGCGCCTGATTGTTCCAGCCTGTCGACAGTAGCGACGCTTCAGTCTTAGACTTCGAAAGAATAAAACGGATTATTTTACAGATTTTACTTTCTCCTGCCTTTTCCACTCGCTTTCCACATGTCTCCGTTAAGCATCGAGTCAGAAATTTCTTGATATAGAGTAAGGCATTCGTCTTTATGTTCCGGAGCAATACGAAATGCTTTTGCTGCTACTTGATGACAGTAAAGACATTCTTCGCAATCTCTGCTACGACAATCCTTACTACTAACAGTTTCCAGGAAACCATCTAACATATTATTATCCAAAAATGCCTTTTTTTCGTGGCCGTTTCCTCCAGCAAAAAGCATTCCACGTTTTTGAATTAACCGCTTCAGTTTGAAAAGATAGCCGATACGGATCATACCCGGCCTGGCCAAATATCTGGCTTTATGTAAAATATTTAAAATTATTTCGTATTTGCTTTTCTCCTGGTCCGGGTAGTCGTATGGTTGCACTAAATCTAAAAGGTTGCTCATAGAATAAATTTCTGCGAATGTCAGTTAGGGACAGTGGTTTACGTGAAAATCTAAAGCGTGAAAAGATCCTTCGGCAGGAATTCCTTTTATTTTGTATCAATATAAAATTGTGTTTATTTGTATTCACTTGTTTTTTCTAATGATTTTATAATCACCGTCCGTTATCATCAGCGATCAGAACATTCAATTTATATTTTAAGTAAAGCATGGAATAGAGTGTAAATATGTATGAAGTATTGTTGCCGATAATCGTTTTTATAGCGGTCTACATTGTTATCTCCCTTGAAATAATCAATAAAGCGGTTGCTGTACTGCTTGGAGTCATGGTACTGTTGATATTTCGTGTGGTCGATGAACATACGGCCATTGGTTTCATTGATTTTGAAACTATTATGCTGCTGCTGGGGATGATGGCTATCGTTGCTATTCTCAAAAAAACCATGCTCTTTTCATTTGTGTCGGTAAAAATTGCAGAGCTCACCCAAGGTAGTCCACTAAAGATATTGATCCTGTTTTCTGTTGTTACCGCATTTTTGTCGGCATTCCTTGATAACGTTACTACGGTGCTCATTGTTATTCCCATAGTTATTCAATTAACGGCTGGTATGGGGTTGGATCCAAAAATATACGTTATCAGCCAGGCGGTTATTTCAAATATTGGGGGTACAGCGACGCTGATCGGAGATCCACCCAATATAATTATCGGTTCCAAGGTTGGGTTGACTTTTAATCAATTTATATTCAACCTTGCTATTCCAGTTATTATAGCCATGTGCTCGGCAATGCTATTTATCTGGATAACCCATAGAGAGAAATTCAAACCAATTAATACAAATCTAACCAAATTATTCTCGGTCCAATTACTCCTGGAAAAAATTCGAAATGAATTTTTAAACGTTAAGATCAATAAGATGTTTGTCTGTAAGGGCCTTGCCTGTCTCGTGATAGCCATTTGCCTGTTTGTCACTCAAACCATAACTAGAATATCACCTGGCGTTGCGTCTATCTTTGTAGCCATGCTACTCTTTGTAATATCAAAGGTCGATGTGGAGCAAATGCTGGAAGAGATCGAATGGGATACCCTGCTCTTCTTTTCAGGTCTTTTTGCCTTGGTTGGTGTGCTGGAAGAAAAAGGGGTGAGTGAGTGGCTGGCCCACAATGTGTTCCTGCGGGTGGGTGATAATCCTTATTTAATCGTGTTAATGGTTTTATGGGTGTCGGGTTTAGCAGCCGGATTATTGAATAACATTCCTTTCACCATTGCCATGGTACCTATCGTCAAACTCATGCAGGAATCAACTCCCATTCCCAATAATATTCTCTGGTGGGCGTTGGTCCTTGGGGCCTGTTTTGGGGGAAACCTGACAATGCTCGGTGCTTCGGCTAATATCGTTACCGTAGGAATTGCAAAAAAATATAATCATAATATCAGCTTTTTTGAATTTATGAGATCAAGCGCTCTGATTGCATTGATAACATTAGTAATTTCTTCGTTCTATCTTTGTATTTATTTGTGGATGTCAATATGAATATATCAGAACGTGAAAAATTATACAGTCTTTTCAGAGACCATGGAGAAGCGCTCGGAACAAACCGTACTACGACGACAGTATTACAGTCCTTCATAAATGCGGTCAAGTTATTACGATGTAAACGGGAATATCTTCTCGTCCAATATGCAGAACTGATTGAAATTATTAAAAATACTGAACCTCGTATAGTACCCCTTATCCATCTTATCGAACAATTTGAAACAGAAATAAGGGCCTATGTGGATGCGGGTTCTGATGAGATTAAAAACCAAACGATTAGGATCCTAAAGCAAAAAATAGAACTGTATGAGTCCATGACGGAAGAAGTTATCCTGGCTGGCCGGGAACATGTTTTGGACAATGACGTCATCATTACCCATTCCGCTAGTACCGTTGTGGAACGTATTTTGGTTGAAGCCAAAAAAGAACTGAATCGTAAATTCTCGGTAATAGTCCTCAAACAGGATTTTTTGAGGACAAAACAGATGATCACCTGGCTGACGGAAGCTAATATCGATCATATCATAGTTCCGGAATATTCCTTGAGCCTTCAACTTGAAAAAGCCACTAAAATGTTTATCGGTGCGGTCTCCTTTACCCATGACAAACAGGCTGTGGCTGTAGTAGGGACTGCAAATGTTGTCTCCTTCTGTCATTATAACCACATACCGGTATACCTATTTGTGAAAACTTTAAAATTTTCCCATCAACCCTGTACTCGACAGCATATCTATTTGAAAGTGGTAGATATGGTACAGGACGGTTGTGTCTATCCTCTAACCACACACTCCCATGATCTCATCGACCTCAAACTTGTAGACCATTTGATCACTGAAAATGGTGAGGTTGAAATTGGAACATTATAGAGCAATATCAATATATTTTTTAGATTTTTTTTGTGTCAATTGTGGAAAATGGTGGAGTCGTGAGCAGAGGGGAGTGGAGACAGGATGTTGTTTCTCTGTCACTGTCCACCATAAAAATCCATAAGTGCTGATGTGTTACAAATAAGGTAAAATGCCTCTACAAACGAAAAGCATATAATAATTACATGGCATCCATGTAATTATTACATTATCCAATCCCTCCAATGAGTTTCCCATAATCAGAGCCAAACATTAATAGTTGTTGTAAGGTTTGTTAAACTAGATACTTAATCAAACATGGCATACATAATCATTTTCGAATTTGTACAGACGGCACCTTTATTGCGATCTTATATGAACACCAAAGTGAGTGCGCTTTTATTTTAGAAATATTTTAGAGGAGAGGTCGGGATGAGAAAATTATTGGTTTGCATCGCTATGATAGTTTTTTTTGCAAGTCCGGTTTTCGCAGAGAGCGAAAAAGCCAAAGTTAAAAATAATGTGGTTTCTGCCGAGAAGAATGAACAAGTAGAAGAGAGTACTTTGCACCATTTTAAAAATGGAATGAATAGTAGCCTGTTGAGTTTGGTGTACACAACTATAAAGGTGAACATAGCGATGATTGGTGGTGTAGTGGGTGGGGTGACATACCCATTAGGTGGCTTTTATAACGGAATATCCAAAAAAATAAGGGATTCTTCTATGGGCGGTACATATCTAATCACTGAAGATATTCTTACGGGGAAAGAGAAACCGGTATTATTCTTCAAACTATAATAAAACAATTGAGAAATGATGTACCTAAGTTAGAAGATTAAATGTTAATGTCACTGCAAATTATATAAAATGCAAAAAATTCTTATTTGTGATCTTGACGAGTTTTTCCGATGCAATTTAAGAAATGCTCTTGAGTCAAAAGGCTTTGGTGTACAGGAAGCTTCCAGACCAAGTGAAGCGGTAAAACTTATACTGAAAGACGGATTTAGTGTTGTTGTCTTCAACCTGCAACCGGAAGATTCTAACGGTGTTCAGATTTTTTCTGCTATAAAGGCAATTGATTATAAACTGCCGGTTATTGTTGTTACTGACAGTGATGTGACGTTGTCATCCGTTTCTTCTATAATTCATGAGTCTTTTAAGTTATTTCAAAAGCCGGTCGATTGTAATGAAATTACAGAGGCTGTCTGTGAAGCGGTCCAGGTGAAAGTAAATAGTAAATGATACGTATTGGTATGAGCAACGGAAGGGAATCAATTTAATATGGAGAAAAGAGAAAAAACTATTTTAGTAACAGGATCAACAGGTTTCCTCGGTAGTGCTATTACGCAGAGACTTTTAGTTTCAGGTTGTAAGCTAAAGTTGTTAATAAGAAAAAGAGATAACGATTCCTCTCAAATCTCATATGTCTTGGAAAGTTTGCTTAAGGAGCTGATACTGGGAAATCAGTCAGACGAAGACTTACAATATCAATGCAGAGTGGTTGGTGAGGGGTCGAATAAAGATAAACTACTTCAAGAATTGTTTATTAGTAATGTAGAGATATATGAGGGAGACATAACATCCCGTGGTTTTGGATTAGAGACACAAGAATATACACGGTTGTGTAATGAAGTAGACGAGGTATTTCACTGTGCCGCGGTGACTCATTTCGAAATGCAGGGAGCTGATGAGCATATGGTCGTTAATGTTAAAGGGACAGAAAACGTTCTGCAGTTTGCTAATTCCGGCAAACAGAAGAGGTTTCATTATATAAGTACAGCATATGTGGCCGGTAAACAGAATGGTATAATTGGTGAAAATAAGATGGTAAATGAGCCTCTCTTTAATAATGAGTATGAAAGGAGTAAATTCGTTGCCGAGCAACTTGTGATTGAATATGCAAAGAGTAATGATATTCCCTATACGATATACCGTCCTGGCATAATAGTAGGAGATTCTAAAACCGGGGCTACTTGTAAATTTGATAATCTATACCTTTTTGTGAAGGTGTTGTTCAATATGAAAAACTCATTTACTAAACATAATAGTGAGGGTCTAAAAAATGTTACTATCAGGGTACCCGGAGACCCTGATGCTTTGATTAATCTTGTTCCTATAGATTATGTTGCTGATGCCATAGTTGCAATTTTGAGAATGAGAGAGAGTAACGGCAAAATTTTTCATATTACAAATCCAAACCCACCGAGACTCCGTGAATTAAGAGATTTGGTACTGCCTTTCCTGGAAATCAAGGGTATGCATGTGACGATTGATAGAGAACTTGAAAAGCAAAGTCTGAGTGCCGTAGAGAAATTGTTCCTTCGTCAGACAAGGTCTTATTATTCGTATCTATTTAGTACATTACGATTTGATGATAGTAATACTCAGCAGTTTTTGAAAGGTACTGGTATTATTTGTCCGACTTTGACGAAGGAATTAGTCAGGACATTAATAGAGTTTGCTGTTTCTCATAATTGGGGAGAAGGCAAACCGACAGTATTACAAAAAGCCTAAATGTAGATATTTATAAATGATTATAAGATTTATCAAATGATTGACATAAAGCCAGGCGATTTTGAAAAACGACCGGATATTGCAAATGGAATAACTCCTGTCGAATATTTTGAGCAGTTGATTTTTGCACGGGTAAACTTTTGCTCTTTGCCCAAGATTGAGAGCCTTAATACTGTTATCAGATTTGACATTGATGGAGACAACGGTGGTAGTTGGACTATTGTAGTGGAAGGTGGACATTTAACGCGTGTTGTAAGAAATTCCCCTGAGATCTGCTCTTCGTCAAATGAAACGGTATTACGTCCGGTATCAACATTTCGAATGGATTGTGAAACTTTTATGTCCATTTTAAAAAGAGAATTTACACCGCAAAAGGCTTTTTTCAAAAGAAAAGTCAAGATTGCAGGTAACATAATGATTGCCCTTAAGATGAACGTTCTTGTTAATTATTTATAGTTTATGGATCGAATTGCAGGTGTAATACTAAAATATCGTATAGTGTTTTTTGTCCTGATAGGGCTTTTAACCGGTCTGTTTGGGCATTATGCAATTAAATCAAAGACTGATAATTCTATTGAAGTATGGTTGAAACATAACGATCCCAAGCTTGATTATTATTACGACTTTATAGATAAGTTTGGGGATGATGAGTTTCTTATAATCGCAATTGATGGTAATGATCTTTTTACCGGTAAAAAGGTTAAGTTAATTAATGATATAGCAACAAGTCTGGAGGCGGTTAAGGGTGTAAGGAGTGTAATGTCTCTGGCAAGTGTTTACAAAGATAAGTTATCCTCTCCATATTTTAAAGAAATTTTAAAGAGAAATAAGACAAAATCTGTCATTGAGGTTTTTAAAGAAAAGATTTTAGATGATCCAATGTACATTAATAATGTGATATCAAGCGATGGTGAAACAACCGCAATTATAGCGATAGTGGCAAAGGGGTCACCGGAATCAAGAGGGAGTCTGGTAAAGGAAACCAGGGAGATACTGAGGGCGGTAGAAATTGAAGACAGCAATGGGCCGTCTCAACCTCCATTACAAGAAGTAATAGATAAAGTAAATGGCCCACAGAAGGATTTCTTTCTGGCGGGTCCATCAATCGTAAATACAGAACTGGATCGAATGTCGCAAAAGGACATGAGGACTTTCACTCCGGTAATGTTTGCAGTAGCACTCATTATACTGCTAGCACTTTTTAATAATATTTCCGGAATATTAATTCCAGCGATAACAATCAGTATAAATATTATATGGACAGTTGGCTTGTTTGTTATGTTTGGCAATAAAATGAATATGGTATCTGGGATGCTTATCCCCCTTATTTTCATAATTTCATTGGCGACTACCGTACACATACTAAATAGATTTTATCAGGAAGTTAAGATTACTGGTGATAGGAGAGAAAGTATGTTGAAAACAGTAAAACACATATCCGTGCCTTGTTTTCTGATGTGTGTTACTACTTCGATTGGCTTCCTTTCACTAATAGCCAGTGATGTAACACCGGTTAAAACTACCGGCATATTTATGGCTGCAGGAATAATGATGTCATTCATTGTCTGTATAACCCTTGTACCTGGCATGCTTTCTCTTTTTCCGGAATGGATGAGTAGACCATTCATGAATATTCAAAAAGACCGTGAGTCTGGTCATAAGGAATTTCGGGGCTTATACGGGTTTATTGGAAGGTTTGTTAAAAATTATACTATATATGTCTTTGCCTTGAGTTTGCTGTTCGTTGGTGTTGCGATTTATGGAATCACAAAGATTGATGCTGAATCCAGCATATTTGAGTCGTTTCCTGAGAGCAGTGAGATAACAATATCAACGGAACATATTGAGAAGGAATTAATGGGACTTATACCCATGGATATCGTTGTTGATGCCGGAAAAATAGGAGGTGTGTTTCAGCCAGATGTCCTTGTGAATATGGAAAATTTACAGGACCATTTAAAAGGAATACCTGAGGTGACCAAGAGTGTTTCTGTGGCAGATTATGTAAAATATCTTAACACATTACTCAATAAAGATAACCCAGACAGTCAGGTGATAACAAAAGATAAGGCGATTGATTATGTAAAGCTTGCCTCACTGCATGGAGATACTATAGTCAAAAGCCTTTACACAGAAGATTACAATGAAGGACGTGTTTCCGTAAGAATGAAAAACGTAGGTTCCTCCAGATACCAGGCGATAGTAAATGATATCGAAGGATTTATTAAGGCAAATTTTCCATTAAACGTTGTTTGCACTATCACCGGTATCGTGCCGCTTCTTATGGACATGCAGGGATACTTGATTGAGAGCCAGATAAAGACATTTACCCTTGCTTTTATCTTGATTTTCATATGTATTGCACTGCTCTTGAAATCGGCAAGAATTGGCATGATGAGTATGATACCCAATTTGGTTCCCATTGCTGTCACCCTTGGCGTTATGGGATACGTGGGAATAAACCTGGATGTCGCGACAATTATGATAGCGAGTGTCGCGATAGGGATTTCGGTTGATGACACAATCCATTTTCTATACCGTTTCAAAGAGGAATTTAAAAAAGACGGTGACCATTACCTTGCAATACAGCGTACACTCTCCGGAGTCGGCAGGGCATTAATCTTTACTACCATTGTTGCAACGTGTGGGTTTCTGGTTTTTAGCCTCTCGAACTTTAAGGCCATTCAATATTTTGGATTGCTGACCGGTATAACAATGGTGAGCGCAATTTTCGCTGTTCTGCTTATTTTACCAGCATGTATTTTATTGTTTAAACCAAAATGATGACCTTAAACAAAACTGATATGTCTCAATCCCTGAATTCAAAGTGGTGTGGTTTATCTCCTGATGAATGGCTGCCTTCAGTTGTCTCCAGACACTTTGACCCTGACCATGGAAGTCAATACTGGCTTGATAAAGAGAAAGAGCTGGGGATTAACGCGAAAAAAGAGATTAAAACCTTCGATGATTTAAAGATTCTCGGGCCAATGTGTGAAGATGATCTACGGAAATATCCCATTGAACATTTTATTCCAAAGGTATTTCTAGGCCAAAAAAGTGATTTTATTTTAGGTGAAACAGCAGGTACTACCGGCAGGCCTAAAGTAACTGCCTATCGCAAGAATGAATTTCATGCCATCTTCGTTGACTGGTTTGCTTTTATTGCCGGAAAGCGTAATTTTCCTACGGGAGGAAACTGGTTATGGATTGGACCAAGTGGTCCACACATAATTGGTAAGGCGGTAGGACCGGTTGCTAATAGAATGGGAAGTATGGACCCGTTTTCTATAGATTTTGATCCACGATGGGCAAAAAAGATGCAGCCTGAGTCAATCGGAAGCAAACGGTATCTTGAACATGTATTGGAGCAGTCGATGGATATTATAGAGACACAGGAAATAGACGTATTATACACCACTCCTCCCGTCCTTGCGGCATTAGCACTGCGCATGAGTGAACAAAAACGTATGGCTATTAAAGGTGTGCATTACGGTGGTATCTCAATAGGAAAGGACGCATTGAAGCGGTTCAAAGAGGAAAACTTTCCAAATGCTGTTCACATTTCAGGATATGGTAATACCCTTTTTGGCCTATGTCTCGAAATAGAAGCATCATCTACCTATGATCTTGATTACTTTCCTCTTGGCCCCAGGATGATAGTGCAGGTGGTTGAAATGGAAGATGGTAATGTGCCAGGTAGCGGGCGTTTGGAAAAGGTTGTTAACTATGAGGAAGAGGGGCAGGTAGTGTTTCACCGATTGGATGAAAGCTTTTTTATTCCAAATATGTTTGAGCGTGACAGGGCTGTTCGAATACCTCCGACTTCTACAGCAATAGAGTATGGAATTACTCAAGATGGGGTTAGAAACCCCGGGCTTTTGGAGGGCAGTAAACAAGTGGTTAAGACGGGATTGTATTAGTGGGAAACATGGAGTGCATCATCCGTGATGATGCATATTAAAGTAGTGACACGGTCACTGCACTCCAAAAAAACAGTTTCAGAAAGGTATTAATATGAAATTATCACAAACAAAAGTTGAATTACTTGCTCCAGCCGGCAAATGGGATGTGTTAGTGGCTGTAATAGATGCAGGGGCTGACGCTGTTTACCTTGCGGGTAAGCGGTTTAATATGCGTATGCATCGTTCTGATTTCAATTTTACGGACGAGCAATTAGAGCTGGCAGTTGAATACTCGCATGAGCGGAATGTAAAAATTTATGTGACAGTAAACAATCTTATCAGCGATGCTGAAATGGATGGACTATATGATTATCTGAAATATCTTCAGGATATTAAAGTTGATGCCATAATAGTCCATGATCTGGGAGTTATTAATCTGGTTAACGAAAGGAAACTCGACATACCAATGCATGCCAGTACGATGATGAATGTACATAGTGCAGAGATGGCTACTGAATTAAAGGAGCTGGGTGTATCAAGGATCATTACTTCTCGTGATATTGCCCTTTATCAGGTAAAGGAAATAGGAGAAAAGGCTGATATTGAAACAGAATATTTTGTTCATGGTGATATGTGTGTAAGTCAGAGTGGACAATGTCACTCCAGCGGAGTGATATTTGGTAAAAGCGCGAATCGTGGTGAATGTATGAAGCCATGTAGATGGAAGTATAGTATCGTAGAAAGTAAATCCGGAGAAGCGATTGGAGACTTGCCAGATGGTTATCTGCTTGCCATGAAGGACATGTGCATGTTTCAGCATATACCTGAACTGATTCAAGCTGGAGTGAGTTCTTTTAAGATAGAGGGCAGGATGCGACACGAAGATTTTCTCAGACCAATTATCGCATTGTATCGCAAAGCTATTGATGATTATCTGCGTTCACCATTTACCTATTGGCACAAGATAGAAGATTTTGAGAAAATGTATAAAGATAGAGTAAGAGATTTTACTACTTCAGTGGCATTCTCTCACGCAACGTCAAATGTATTTGATTATACTGGCAGTAAAGAACCTCTGTTTTTAAGTCGTGGAGCAGTGGAAAAGAATCTGACATTAGATGACTTGAACGAAAATCCATTTGAGACAGATAATGAAATTCCAAAAAACAAAAAATTCCTTGCCGTAAAAGTATCAACAATAAATGCGGTAAAAAAGTCATTGAATGCCGGTGCGGATTACGTATATTTAGCAGCAGATATATCTCCTGTTAGAGGAGAAGGGTGGACAAAAGAGGATTTGCAGGATGCGGTTAAGATGGCGCATGATATGGGCAGAAAGCTTGTATACGGTACACCACGTATATGCACTTCACGAGAATTATCAGAGATTGAATGGCTTTTTGATATAGGAACGAAGACAGGGGTAGACGGTGTACTTGTTCATAACCTGGGTGCTTTGCATTGTGCAAAAAAGTTTGATCTGGACATATTTACTGATTTTTCATTTAATGTTTTAAATACTGATTCTATTAAAATGCTGGAAAAGTTAGGTGTGAAAAGGGTAACATCTTCTATTGAGTCTTCATTCAATGATCTTGATAAACTCGCAAGAAATTCGTCCATCCCGGTAGAGTGTATAGTACATGGTTCTCTCCCTAGTATGTTACTGGAACATTGTCTGCCGGCAATGCTGGTTACCAAGACAAATGCAAAAAGTGGTTGCCGATTACCATGTCGTTACATTAACTACGCACTTAAGGATGAAAAGGGTGAAATCAGGACGATAGAGGTAGACCAGTATTGCAGGAACCATATTATGTTTGCTTCAGACTTGTGTGTACTGCCTTATCTGAATTCTTTCTTAATGACAGATGTTGAAGTATTCAGAATTGAAGCACAGTACTATGAAAATGACATGGTAGAAACGGTAGTAAATCAATACCGTAGACGTATGGATTTATTAATGGAGAACCCTAGTATCTTTTATCCTCTGCCTGAATCTGAGTGGAGTAACCTGGTAGAGGAAAGCCCAAAGGGACTAAGCTTATGTGCTTATTCTCAGAACATTACACGATCAAGAAGTACTCTGGAAGTAATGAAAAATGCGACACAGACTAATTGAAAACATCAATTAAGTTTGAAATGCCTAACGCCAGGAAACAGACGCGATTTGAACGGTTTAAATTGTTTAAATAGTTTAAGCTCTTTTTATGCTTTAGGTACTTTTAACTCTTTCTGAAAGGTAGTAATTATGATAATGCTTAAAAAAGCAGGAATACTATTCTTTATTTTACTTATTGTTTCTTTTAATGCCGTAGTTTCAGATGCGGGGAATGATAGGTTTGAACAGGCAAAAAAGTATCTTGAAAAAGGAAGTAATACATACAATGAACAACTGTTGCAAGATGCAAAAAAGATATTCATACAACTGTGTAATGATAATCCATCTGACTATGAATACGCTTACTATACCGCATCAGCATATCTCGGATTGTGTGACATAAAAAACTTTGAAATTGTACAAAGTACGGTAAAGAAAGTGAAGAAGGCTTTGAAGGCCAAAAGGGTTGCTATCGCCGAGGAAGGAATGCCATTCGCGGATAAATCTATTAAACTGAATGATAATTTTTCTGAATCGTACAGGGTAAGGGGAGCTCTTATTTCTAACAAGATATCAGGCATGATTTCCGGGATGAAGAATGGAAGTCTGGCGGAGGAGGATATCGACATCGCACTGCAGATTGATAAAAATAATCCTATGGCACGAATTGAGAATGCAAGAATGTATATTAACAAACCTGGAATACTGGGGGGTGATATTAATAAAGGAATAGAAATCATCAGGAATGTTGTAATAGATAATCCTGAATTGGAAAAAGGGTATACAAATTTAGGCACCGCCTATGTGGAGAATGGTGAAGTGGAGAATGCAATAAACATTTTTAAACGGTTACAGGAGATTAATCCTGATAACCCGGAAGTCATATTTTTCCTTAATCAACTTACATCTACAAAATGAAAGTATAACTTAAAAAAAGTTCTCACGCAGAGCCGCAAAGATCGCAAATGGAAAAAGTATGATGACTGAAAATGTGCCTGCCCTGGTGCGAACCGCCCTGCGGTCTGGGCCAGGGATTGGGAAAGCGGTAGTTGGTGCTTCAACTACAATTCACAAAGAACTTGGTTTAAATGTTGAAAGGTAAGTTCCCGTATTAATAGAATATGATGGAATAAAATTTGACGAAGGATTCAGAGCAGATGTTATTATTGAAAACAAGGTAATCTTGGAATTAAAATCAGTTGCATCTGTCACAAAAGCACATAAAAAACAAGTATTAACTTATCTCAGGCTGACAGGATGTAAGCTTGGCTACTTATTGAACTTTGGCGAGGACTTGATGAGGGATGGTTTTACACGGATTGTAAATGGCTTGGACGAATAAATCCCTCAGCGCTCTTTGCGCCTTTGCGTGAGAAAATCTTTAAAAAATAATAATGCAAAATAAAGAATCATATATTGGCCCACAAGAAATAATTCGTAAAAAAAAGGAATTCCTGATTCCCTGTGTCTATCATTTTTATCAAGAACCTGTACAGATGGTAAGAGGAGAAGGGCAGTATGTTTTTGATCATTCCGGGAAAAAATATCTGGACTTTTATGCCGGTGTTTCCGTATTAAATGCAGGACACTGTCATCCTGAGATTGTGGATAAGATATGTGAACAGGTAAGGACCCTTCAACATACTACAACGATATATTTAACTCAGCCAATAGTAGATCTTGCTGAAAGGCTTGCACATGTCACTCCTCAGAACCTAAGGAAAAGTTTCTTTTGCGCGAGTGGGTCAGAAGCGAATGAGGGTGCGTTATTGCTTTCTCAAATATATACTGGCAAGCATGAATTCCTTTCACTTTATAACGGTTTGCACGGAAGAACAAAATTGACTATGAGCGTGACAGGATTGAAGTTCTGGCGTACGGATACTAATCCTGTTGGAGGTATCAGCTTTGTGCCTAATGCTTACTGTTATCGTTGTGTTTTCAAACTTAAATATCCTGATTGTAATCTTGAATGTGCAAGACAGATAGAAAAGGTAATAGAAACATCTACGTCAGGAGAGGTTGCTGCGTTTATTGCTGAGCCTATACAGGGTAACGGTGGTATTATAACTCCACCAGACGAATATTTCAAAGTGGTTAAAGAGATATTGGATAAACACGGAATATTGTTTATTACGGATGAAATACAGACGGGATTCGGGAGGACCGGTAAGATGTTTGCCATTGAGCATTCCGGTGTTGAGCCGGATATCATGACATTTGCTAAAGCAATTTCTAATGGAACACCTGTTGGCGGTTTTATAACATCTGATAAGATTGCCTCTTCTTATAAAAGACCGGGAGCGTCTACATTCGGAGGAAACCCTGTTACAAGTGTGTCTGCTCTGGCGACTTTGGACGTAATAAGTAAATATAATCTGGTGGATAATGCAAAAACAATGGGTGAATACCTCAAAGAGAAGTTGAAAGTACTTCAGGAAAAACATACATTAATAGGTGATGTCAGAGGAATAGGATTGATGCTGGGTGCAGAGCTCGTTAATCAGGGTAAAGAGCCTGCTGTACAGGAGACAGACACAATTCTGGAATATATGAAGGACAAAGGGGTCCTTATAGGGAAGACCGGGAGCAACCGTAATGTTTTAGCCTTTCAACCTCCCCTGATAATCGATAAGGATAATATTGACGAATTGACTGATGTACTTGATGATGCATTAAGTTATACGGAAAACCGTAAATAATAAAACTATGGGTTGGATTGAGGAAAGATTTCAGCTAAGAGAAATAATTGAAAATAACTTAACCAAAAAAAAGATTCCAAAGGGAATTAGCTGGTTTCGCTGTATGGGTGGGTTTGCGTTAATCGCGTTTTTGTTACAAATTGCTACGGGTATATTCTTAGTATTTTATTATGTGCCCTCTGCAAGTAGTGCGTTTAATAGCGTTCAGTACATAAGACATGCGGTTTCTTATGGATGGTTTATACAGAAGATCCATGCCGTCGCCCCGTATTTTATGGTGGTAACACTATTAGTGCACATGATAAGGATATTGTTTAAGGGTCTTTATAAAAATCCAAGAGAACTTCACTGGGTGTCAGGCGCATCGCTACTGATACTAACATTGATTATCTGTTATACCGGTACTCGTCTTCCTGCTAATGATTTGTCGTATTGGGGTATAAATGCAGTTGGAAACGAAATTGGAATGCCGACTATGGTGGCGGATCATGATGTAGGGGATTATCGGAATGAAACTGCGATATCCAGTCGCGGCTTTTCGTTGTTTTACGCGTTGCATGTCATATGTATCCCGCTAATGATGTGCATTATCATGGCATTCCACTTTCTGATGATACGCAGAACCGGTGTTTCAGAACCACTTTAATTTATGTATACGATTTTATTTGTGGACGCAGAGATAAACGAAGGTCAAAGGGAGAAATGTGATTGCTCCATTTTTCCTCTCGCGTCTATCGTCCTTCGCAACTATTTAATTAATCATGACAGACTACAGCAAAGGAAGAAGTCAAGAGGAGCTTGAACCGTTCTTTCCAAATGAGATACTCAGGCATACTCTTGTAACATTTTTCTTTATAAGTGCTGTCATGCTAGGGGTATTATTCTTTCCGGAATCATTCCAGAAATCAACAGATGAATTTGCCTCATTTCAAACCAAACCTCCATGGTTTTTAATCCCATTCTATCATGTTTCAGATTTAACAAATAATAAGATCTGGTGCATTACCATTTTTTTAATCTATGCAATAGCGTTTATCAGTGTCCCGTTTATCGATAGAAATGCGGAAAGAAGTTTATGGAAAAAACCAATATTTCTCTCTGTTGTCATCATTAATCTACTGATGATCTTTGTATTGGGTATAACTAAATATTTCCAATAATAATGATACATAAACTTACGGGTACAAGGACTATTCTGCGGATATCAGGTGTACTGGCTGTAGTTGCCATTATGGCTACATTGTCAGGTTGTGGTTTGTTTCAAAAAATGTTGACAAGCATGAACATACATCCTGAACTTGCTGAAAGAGGTGAAAAGTTTCCCGGTTCGTACAAATGCGGGCATTGCCATATCGATATCTACAAGGAGTGGGAGGGATCAACACACTCAAAGAGTTACACTAGCGATAAGTTCAGGATCGCTACCAACAATTACGAATACGGATTTTGTATCAGATGTCACGCGCCGAAAACAATATTTACGTTATTAGAAAAAGAGACTGTTGATAACATAGATGTTCCAGTAACACAGGCAAAGAATAGTGAAATAGCGGCAAGGGACTATAATCTGAAAGATGGTGTAGACTGCCAGGGTTGCCACCTTACCGTGGACTGTGAATTTTCAGGCCCTCATGAGGGAATCTCCCCGCATCCCCTAAAGAAGGACGAAGAGTTCTACAAAAGTAGCGAACTATGCGGTACATGCCATGTTGATACATTTGAGGAGTATTTAACGTATGTCGGTAATGGTAATGATGAAACATGTCAGGATTGTCATATGCCTGCCGTCAGGCGTAAGTTGATACAGGATGAACCGTGGCAGAAACTACACAAAAAGAAGGAAGGAAAGAAACACACTTTTTCCCGTTTAAGTGCCATAGAGAAAAACAAAGATTTCGTACGACTCAAATTTACTGAGATTAACAACAACAATGACCAAATTGCCGGTAATGTTGAAATTATTAATACTAAGGTTAATCACTCTATTCCAACCGGGAAATATGGCTATAGAGAAGTTCTTTTATTGATCAACCTTAAGGATAACCTGGGGAAAATTATCAAATCTAAACAAGAGAGTATGTTTGTGGAACTGAATACCCAAATAAAACCGGGAGAAAAGAAGATCTATAGTTTTGTGTTTGATCTGGATGATAAAAGCGGTGAACTTAAGGAATTAGAGGCTGTCCTTTTCAGGAGCAACTTTAACAGAACAGATAAAACATTATTTGCAAAGGTAGAGTTACAACTAGGTTTGTAATAGTAGCCGCAATTTGCCATATATTTCTACAACATTGACATGAAGAAATAACGGGTGGCATGGACAAACTTGATTGTCCGTGTCTTCTTGCAACAAATATCTAAATCCTATGCTTAATAATATAAGAAAAAGAGATAAGAAGGCGGTCAAGACACTGTCCATAGTGACAATTCTGTCTGTAATATGTTGTATAACGTTGGTTGTTATAACAGCACATAAACCCGGCTCTCCCGAATTCTGCGCAAGGTGTCACAGTATGGGGCCTTCATATAATACATGGAACGAAACAGTATCCTGTAATACCGGATGTCTGAGTTGTCATACACATGATAATAGTGGCAGAACATTGTCGGTTGAAATTGAAGATAGTAACTGTACAAACACAGAATGCCATCCTGTTGAAAAGCTTACGTCTAAAGTATCAAATTACAAGGACGTATTCTCTTTTAATCACAAGACACACTTGAAAGAGTATCCCACCAATCTCAAATTAAAATGTACCGGATGTCATTCATACCTGGGCAGTGATGCACCGGTAGATGGGAAAACCAGGCATTTTGGTATAGATGAAAATACGTGTTATATCTGTCACTTTTTAGAGAGCAAAAACCCTCTGCTAAGCGCCAAAGAGAAGATTAAAGTGGATGAGTGCTCACTGTGTCATAAGGATGTGGCGGTTAAGGTTGTGATATACGAGAAGGAGTTTGATCATCTGGAATTTCAAAAGGAACGAAAAGTTAAATGTGCAAACTGTCATCTAGATACTGTACATAGAGGTGGGAATATAGAAGAGAAAAATTGCTACCGCTGTCATACAAAGATTCCGAATGATTACCAGGGAGCAGAGAGGATGCATCGTGATCATGTGGAAGAACATAAGGTCCCATGCTACCCGTGTCATAATGAGATTCTGCATGAGTGGGGTGATGAATACCTTACCAATATCCTGCCGAAGAGGAATACTGTTTCAGGAGGTGAGGATTCCTCGATGGCCTCAGTTGTTACTAGTAGAACAAGACGAGGAGTTGCTTCTGTTAACACGAAAGATAAGGAGCCTATTTTTGGGAAATTGCCTTATTTACTGCAAAGAGAATTATATGCTGGTAAAGGCGGTCGCGGGATTGAGGACAGTCCGGATCCTATGTATCTTGCTACAGTCAACTGTACCGCATGCCACAAAAGTAAAGACCTGAGTGTTCATCCTCTGGCTTGCAATGTCTGCCATAAAAAGGGGTTTAATAAGACAATGGCAGAGCAGAAAAAATATATTACAGGGCGCTTAAGCTCATTATCAGAATTGCTTCAAAAGCCCCCAAAGAAAGGTGTGTCCAAGACTCTGATAAATGGGGCGCGTTACAATTATAACTTAATTACAAACGATGGAAGTTTCGGGGTACATAATATTAAATATGTAAAGGATTTGATTAATTATAGTATACAAAGCTTGGAATAAGTTGAATGGTGCTAATCCAATGTATAGAAATTTCCATCTTCGAAGATATACCTTTGTCATTCTGAGTGAAGCGAAGAATCTCTTGTTAATAAGCTAATAATGTTTCGTGAGGTTAGTGAAATCTTCGTAAAGAGATTCTTCAGTCGTTCCTCATTCAGAATGACACGCTAGCGGGTAAAGTCCGCTGAATTTGCTAATTAAATAGTATCTTGGTTTCCTGGATTCCTATTAAAAATTAGTATTGGTAGCTATAAAAGAAATAACGATAAGGAAGCCAGGAATGCAGGAGAAAAGCCGCATAATAATTTAAAGTACTCCATTGAGAAGAGAATAATTCATATGTGCAAAATAGTATCAGGTGTTAGTTTATTTGTAGTTATGCTTCTTTTGTTTTCTTTTCTTGGCGGCAGTCGTGTGTATGCAAAAGAGGAATTAAGTAAGCCTGTGCCTATTCATGTACCAAAGGTATCTATAAAGAAGGCGTATTCATGTACGGATAGATGCCATGTCAATTACATGGCATATGAAAATAAATTTGAAGTGACTCAAAGAGCGGAAATCTTCAGGCACAAGACACATTCATTTGAGCAGGACCTCGATTGTACGTCCTGTCATGATAATAGTGAGGTTAATACTGAGGGGCATGGCAAATTAACAATAAAAAAGGAAAACTGCCTTAAGTGCCATCATGTAGAACTAAAAGAATCTGAGTGCAAAAGATGTCATCAGGGTATTGATGCAAATCCCATGAAGTATAAGAAGGAAAAGTTTATTCACGGATTTACCGTGGACAGCGATGTAGATTGTGGATTGTGTCATGTCAAAGATCCTAACGCCTCTTTAATAGATGATGAGATCAACTGCATCAAATGTCACCATACTACTCCTGATTTAGATTGTGTAAAGTGTCACAAAGATGATATAGATAGGTATTTTAATGTAGATGCAAAGAGGAAGGACAGCCTCTCATGGACAGTATCTTTCATGCACTCTCAGCATCCCGAACAGGACTTGTCATGTAAGGAATGTCACTCAATCAGTCATGAGAACGACGCAGGTATTGTGGAATACAATATCAATTGCAGTAAATGCCATCATGACTCTGAAAAAAAGGCAGGGTGTATTGAATGTCACAAGGAGCCTTTAGCATATATAGGGGGAGAGATAGGAGTAAAAGAGATTACACCAATACCGGATATGATGTCCAGAGCGGTCAAATGTGAAGACTGTCACAAATACAATAGTGAAAAGTTAAAGTTCAGGGGAGTAGAAGAGTACTGTATAGAGTGTCATAATGAAGATTATGGGAAACTGTACAACGCCTGGACAGACACCATTAAGAGAAGATTGGAAAAATTCAACCTTCGTGTACAGGACCTTGTTGAAGACGGTAATATTTCAAGTATAAGCGGTTCAGATATTGATGGAAATAAAAACAAAGAAGCGGTAGGGCGATCAGACATGAATTCATTCCTGGAGAACACAGGTGTGACTGTTGACTTAATAACAAAATACGGAACACACAATTTTAACCTGACAAGGGCGATTCTGGATAGACTTGAAGAGAAGATAAAGTAGTTTCTCTACAATGTTACTAGGTTACAAGGATCTGGAGAACATTGAATAAAGAACAAGAAATGTTGAATCATACCTGTTATGCTCCTGTATGCAATTTGTATTTCACTCTGTTATTTATTGACAGAGAACTAATAAGGAGTAAGATATGAAAATTGTAAAGTAAACGTTAGATCCGAAAATATAAGGTAGTACTGTTTCGATGAGGAGAGGATAAATATAATGAAAAACTTGTTATTGTCTGTAATAATATTGTCTGTTATTGGATGCGCTTTGATTAAACCCTCTACTACTTCAACTGTACAAACAAAACGTCAGATTACTTATAAATGGTCTCAAATAGAAAATTACTTTACTAAAAATGAGGTAGAAAAAATACTGGGTATCCCTACTGATATTCTTTATAGTGAAGAGGCCGAAATATGGAAGTATGAATATGATATTGCCCGATCATATGGCACTGTTAGTTTCCGTAAAACCGACAATCGTGTATGGTTTTTGTCAAAACCATCCTTTTAGTGAAAGATATACTCTTACTTACACAATACTTTCTACGTTTGTCATCAGCCTTATGCATCTACTCATACTACGTGAGAAAAGATTCCAATAATAGTTTTGCCCGAGTAACATTCTTGGCGCCTTTTGTCCGGGGAAAGTCTTCGGCGCTTTTTGTCCGGGGAAAACGGTAACCAAAAATCAAACTGATTTTAGAATATAGGAAATACTTACTACATATTCTTAGCTAAATAGAGCGATTTGAGTAGCCGCATCCTTTAGGTTGCGTGACTTACGTGAAATTTACATGTACCCATCGGATGAGAGAAAACGCAGGCTAAAGCCCGCGGCTACTACAGTATAGAAAATAAGATCGCTCAATTTAGGTCTTAGTTAAATTAAGAAGGGAAAGGTCAACGATGAGAAAGTTCTTAATCTTAATGTTGCTGGTAATAATATCATCCGGCTGTACAGCATCTGTTATTCGCTCAGGGAATGTAATTAACCCAACCGGAGAGAATGTAAGAAGAGGTAAAGTGTTTAACAAAGACTTCGATGATCTATGGAAAACAGTTGTTAAAGCGTGTACAGTGGCAGATATTTCAATAAAAACCTCAGAAAAATTAGAACGGGAGGAAAGGGAAAGTGGAATTATAATTGCCGAAAGATCAGTTGCTGCCACTGAGGAATTAAGGGAAACATTTGAAACAGGACGGATAGAATTAACCTATGACAAGAAAAAGCCGGCAGGATGGATGGATTATACAGCTAGTCAGTCCTATGTAGCTGCAAAAGGTAAAACAGTCAAAAGTGAAGTAGTTGAATCAGATCTGTTATCTGTGTTTGAGGAGCAAGGTGTTTTACTCTTTCTTTCGTACAATATATATGTTCAGGAAATTGATAACAACAATTCTAAAGTAGTCATTAATATATTTGCGTACCCTGCACAGCCCGAGATTAAATATTCAAGTGCACAGACAGGTTTTTGGGCTGGACAACAATTGACGCAAGAAGCTAAAGTGGATATTTCGCAGGCGAAATTTCTTTCAAAGGGTAAATTTGAAGATGATTTCTTTGTGCTAATAAAAAAAATTATTGAAAAAGGTTGATGTAGTCTAGAGTAATGGGATAGATTCTCTCCTGGACTATATAAAATATGAATGTATTTTATTGTATCAACACGCTAGTTTAAAACTATGCACTTTCAGTGCAAGGCTTTCAGCGATAGTTTTTTTTAATTGTAGAAGCGATATCTTCCACATCTGTCATTCCCATGAAAACGGGAATCTAGAGAGTGTTGAGCATATGGATTCCCGATCTAAGTCGGGAATGACAAACAAAAAGGTTAATGTGTTTCTATTAAACAAAGGGACTTTCAGTCCCCGTTAAACCTATGCACTTTCAGTGCATAGTGGTTTAGTTGCTCCAAACTACATCATATTTGCAACATGGATTGTTCAGCAAGAAGCTAATCTCCTCCTCATTTCACTAAACTTGTCTATTCCAGTGTAAGGTATTTAGTTGAACATAATAAGGTTTCAGTTTACATTATACACAGTATAAATATTTTTTAAGGAAACCTTATTAAGGCGTTTCTATGTTTAAACAGATGTGTTCCCATTGACTAAAACATTAGATAACATCGTTATTAATGGTTATAGGAGGGTATGCAGAGTACTAAAATTTTCTAATATTGATGAAGGAAGGGTAAGACTATTTTGTATAAGCTTATTAGTTGTTGGGGATTTATCATAATTGTTTGTCTGCTTTTTGTTGGTTCGTTAGGTTCTGCCCAGGGACAAGACTACATACCATCTGGATGGGAGAAGGTACATAAGGAAGCGATAGAGAAAGTAGAGGCGGCAGAGAAGGAAGTGATGGTAAAGGCAGAGAAGGAAGCTATGGCAATTACCGCTATGGCAAAGTCAGAGGAAGCGACAGCAAAGGCAGATGAAGCGATAGCTAGGGCAGATGAAGCGATGGTAAGGGCAGATGAAGCGATGGTAAGGGCAGATGAAGCGACGGCAAAGGCAGAGGCTGCGATTGTGAGAGCAGAGGAAGCAATGGTAAAGGCAGAGGCCGCTGAGAAGGAATCGACGGCGAAGGCAGATGAAGCGATGGCAAAGGCAGAGGCCGCGATCGCGAGGGCAGAGGAAGCTATGGAGAAGGCAGAGAACGCTAAGAAGGAATCAACGGCAAAGGCGGAGAAGGAAGCCGTGAAAGAGAAAAAGCAGACGCGTGCCTGGGAGTTCTGGAAGTAGTGAGGAAATAAGCAGTAACAATAGCAATATCCATAATAATAAATAGTGTTTAATCATTAAATGTACGAATGCCATCTGAGGAAAACGATGGCACTCGTACATTTGTCTTCACGCCTTATCCATCCCAAGCCAGATCCCGCCTCTAAAATCCCTGTAAATCCTGAAGATTAAGTTTTATGAAAATACGTTAAATGTAAGTTAGATTTTACCTATCAAGCTTAATCAGGTGGTAAATCTGAGAGGTGGTAAGTTCTTCTTATATAATACATCTTACACTTTAAGACCTTTTTCATCTAAGGTATTTCGAAGTACATATTCAGGTATTCCCTTATTGCGCATATTAAAGAATTTGTATAAGATTAGGCTCATAACTCCATTTGTTCTTTTATAGTAATGGTTAAATATTTTTACAACTTATTTTTACCTGAAATTAATCAGGACAATAGTTTAATTAATATACTAACTTTAAAGGTACTCAGCTCCTTTAATAAACCAGTTCATAATTAATGGCGGTTTGACCTCCCGCCACACGGTATAGCTAGCCGATGCCTTGAAAGCCCTTATTAAATAGAAAGTAAGTAACTTTTTACATAGGAGGTAAAATAATAATGATTGAATGGGATGACAAATACAGCGTGGGTTTATCAATAATTGATGATGACCATAAGAAACTTATTGGTATTCTCAATAAGGCTATTTACGCAAAGGAACACAATGCAAACTCAAAAGAATTGAGGGAGGTATTAAAAGAAATTACTGACTATGCTCTTAAGCATTTTAAAACAGAAGAGACTTATATGATAGATTTTAATTATACAGGGTATCAAGACCACAGAAAAGAACACAGGGATTTTTTCACTGAAACAATTGCCTATCACGACAAATTGATCGAAGGAGATTGTCAAATTGCAAATGAGATAATTGAATACTTAAAGTGGTGGTTAGTAAACCACATTCGAGTAACCGATAAAAAATATGTCGACTGTTTCAAGAGAAATGGTCTTAAATAAATTTTCAGAAATTTACACCTGGTTTTATCTACCCAAAATCACATTTCACCAGTAATATCCCTGTGAATCCAGATGTTTGGCTTTGCAACTGGATCAGTGGGTGGGTGGCAGATCATTATCTTCCAGAATTAACGTGCTCTCTGATTGGCTGAGCTCTTTCGTATTCTTTCCAGTTGGATTTTTTGTTTTTTTTAATGCATTCTTCGCTTTGTGCAATTCGCTCTCCTTCCTTTCAGCAAGTTCTTCTGCTTTGTTTAACGCACTCTCGGCTTTGATTAATTCTTTCTCTTTCTGCTTAGTAAGGTTTTTGGCTTTATGTTCAGCTTTAAGTCTTGCCTTCTCTTTTTTACTTGCAAGTTTTTTCGCTCCTTTTTCCGCTTTGTGTAGTTCTTTCTTCTTCTTTTTAGCAAGTTTTTGGTTTTTTTTTAATGCACTCTTCGCTTCAAGTAATTCTTTCTCTTTCTGTTCAGCAAGGTTTTTCGCTTTTTTTAATGCACTCCCCGCTTCGAGTAAATCTTTCTCCATCTGTTCTACAAGTTTTTCTGATTTGTTTAATACACTCTCCGCTTCGAGTAACTCATTCTCTTTCTGTTTAACAAAGTTTTCCGCCTCAAACCGGTCCGGCTTTTCAACCCATTCAGGTTTATCAGCAACCGCTAGATTAGAAATTAGGAAAAGGGAGGAAAGACATACTATTGTTAATATTATTTTATTCATAACCTCGTTACCCCTTCTGGTTTTAAAAATTAAAAATTAATATTAACTAAAATCGTCTGCAAATTATCCCATATACCAATTTAAAATCAATAAGTAAAATACTTCAAAAAAATGAACAGAAATTTAAGATATGATTACAGCAGTGTGATCTATCGGCAACTGTTGTTCTTGTCTGGTTGTAACAAGGTTTCGTTCAAATTAATAGATGAATGTCGAGATAAGAGTTAAATTTTGAATTGTAATTAGCTGGAAAAAGTGCCATTGTAATACCTTAAATTCCACATTTTAATCATAATCAATTGACAACTCTGATTAAAAAAACAGTTGCCTGTTCAGATCCTGAGTTTATAATTCTATACTTATATCCATCTCTATATCTTTAATTCAAGTAATATGTGCAAATCTTTGGTAAAAGAAAATCGTGATTGAAGAACATGTTAATTTCAACTCCGGTGGTTTGACACTGGAGGGGGTTTTGTCGTATGATGAAAATGTTCTTGAGCCTCCGATGGTGCTTTTGTGTCCGCCTCATCCCCACCTTGGAGGTGATATGGAAAATAATGTTATTACGGAGCTTGGCAAGGTACTGGCAGAAAATGGTTTTGCAACATTAAGGTTTAATTATCGTGGTGTTGGTGGCAGCGAAAGTAAACTTAACAATATTGCAGAGGTATATGAGTATTGGGAAACCATTTTAAACAACGATGATTGTTCCGATGCTATAGTGGATGCTACTGCAGCAATTAACTATTTAGAATCAACAGTTGGTACGAAAAAGACATTTATTACAGGATATTCATTTGGCGCAATTGTAGCGATGATGCTGGGTTTGGAGCATACAAACATATGGGCGATTGCATCAATCTCTGCGCCATTTGGTAGATTTGATACCTCATTTCTATCGGACTGCAAAAAACCCAAGTTGTTCATTTGTTCAGATAACGATTTTGCTACTACACTTGAAGAGGTCGAGAAAGGAATGCTAAGTATATCAGAACCGAAGATACTTGATATAATGAACGATTGTGATCATTTCTACATAGACAAAGAGCTTGAAATTACAAATAAGGTATTAAGGTTCTTTAACCTCAACACTTCCAAATAAAATCGTAGAAAACCCCAAAGCCAAACTGCTAATTAGTATATTCCACTTATTCTTCATCAAACACTTAAAAGCACATATTGAACCATTCTTCCAATTTAGATACTGCTACTCACACATTTACAACGCAAGCTAATCTTTTCCAGATAATCTTGTAAGTGGCGTAGTTATAGCACTTAAATGATTCTAAAGAACTTTTATCTACAGGTAATCATAAATATGAAGCATTCATATTCGTGGAATTGGTTTTTAGCGAGCAAATTGCTATTATGAGCCAGTATTAATTGTCAGAAATAAGAACATGATTTTCTTAAATTTCTATATGTTGTTATGTTTCAACGTCTTATGGATATTTATTTCTGACTTTGTAAATTGGTATTAGAATTGCTTTAATACCAACCATGTCTAAATCTCAAAATGCTGCTTTTGTTAGATATGAATACATTGTCTATATTCACCTATTAGATACTTATAATGTCAGTGAGATATTGCTTACAAAGGATGATTTTGTCGATACGAAGCCATCCAGCGACCAAATCAAGTGGATTCCGGTAGAAAATATGAATATTAACCTTGTTGATACTACTGAGGAAACGGGGAAAAGCAGTGAAGATTCTGTTTCAAAAAATAAGAATAGAATCTGTGGTCTTTTTGATGCAGAACCTCTTGATTGGAAATATGCAAAGATTACCGTTGGTGATGATACAAATACAAGGCACAACATTACGGTAGCCAGGATGCCCAGAAGCCCGATTGTGCCGGTGATATTTGATATAAACAAGTAACCTTACATCAGCTCTTGTTTATTTATTTTAGCACATGAATTATTTTGTTTGACATCTAGTGTGTTGCTTTGTAAAATAAAGAACTTTTTCAGATAGTTTGAAATATCATCACCCACACAAAAACCCTGAATTATTGGGGTAATATACTAACGGGTCCTTTTAAAGTCCTGGTTATTTGCGATCGTATATAAAAATAGCCTTACTGCAAAAGATATTTTGAACTAATATCATTGCCGTAAGGCTATTTTTATTAGTAGTAGTTAGAGAGATTTTGTCAGGACAGGTGGTTCTTTTAAAACTTAACAATAAAGTAATATATGTCGTGATAAGGGCAAATCGTGAGTGATCGCGAGACGCAAAGTGAAGGGTCTTTAGTTCTGTAATAAGTAAAAGATAGCCTTACTGCCAAAGATATTTTAATAAATGTCTTCAGTAGTAAGGCTTTTTTATTGGTATTTTTCAAAAAATATTTCTTGGAATCGAAAGGTAGAGTAATGAGACTTTCAGGGAATAATTAAGTGTGTATGTTTTTGTAGTATCGAGAACAAATTTAGGTGTTTTTCTTTAGCTCTTTGAGGCGAGGGCTAGAGAAAGGAGGAGGAGAAGGAATGAAGATTAGTGTAAAGAATAGGGTGGTTTCATTGCGTTTCCCAACAGGTTTGTTATCTGTTTATTTTGGGATATTTGTGTTTGTGGCGAGTCTGATTTTTGCCGGCAGTTTGAAAGCAGAGGTCTTTAAGGCAACCGCATATTGCTCATGTGTAAAATGTTGCGATAAGGACCCTTCAGATAAATGGTATGGGATTACGGCAACAGGTAAGAAGGCGCGATGGGGAACTGTAGCGGTAGACAAGAGAGTTGTAAAGCTGGGGAGTAAATTAAGAATTGAAGGTTTTCCCAATACTGTTTTCAGGGCTGAAGATGTAGGTGGAGCGGTAAAGGGAAAACATATTGACGTATGGTTTCCCAGTCATGAAGACGCGATAAAATTTGGGGTGCGGAAGATTGTGGTCCAGCGTGTAATAAACGGGTGATAAATAAAGTGTTTTCAATGTGATTTTTCAGGAAATATCTTTTGTTTGCCACTTCCTGCCTGGAGACAGGTGGGGATGTATAGAGTAAAGTTCCTAATGGTTCTACTAAGTTACTGTCCTGAGAGTAGAAAGGGATAAGATACCAGTATTCAAATAATAGAGGTTTTTTGATCTTTAATTCCCTCAGAGTTGGCGAAGCAAACTGTTCTGCAGTATGTCTGAATATTCACATTTCTTAAATTAATCTATAGCATATAATAATCCGCAGTATATCAATTATTTCCTAAACCTGTCAGAATTCCCCGTATCTACAGATCAAACAAAACATATTATAATTATTATTGTATCCGGTTTGTATTTTATATATTATGGCAATCTTGATTAAGGATTATAATGAGGTCAGTATTCTCATTACGACATACATAATATAATAGCTAAAGGATAAATAATAAATATGAACGCTGCTGTTTTAGCTATTGCCTCTCTATCCTGCTTTTTTGTGAGTTACTTCTTTTATTCAAAATTTCTTGCTGATAAGATATTTAAGTTAGATTCAAATATTGTAACACCCGCCCATGAATTTGAGGATGGTATAGATTACGTTCCTACAAACAAGCACGTTCTTTTTGGACATCATTTTACATCAGTAGCAGGTGCCGCGCCAATTGTAGGTCCTGCAATAGCCGTCATATGGGGATGGTTGCCTGCGGTACTGTGGGTGGTCTTTGGCACTATATTCATAGGTGCTGTACATGACTTTGGGTGCCTTGTACTTTCTGCAAAAAACAAGGGCCATTCCATCGGTGATTTGACGGGTATAATCATTGGTAAGAGAGCACGTGCACTGTTTCTTACTATTATCTTCTTTCTTACATGGATAGTAATTGCAGTTTTTGCCTATATTATTGCCACCCTGTTTTCACAATTTCCAACTACAGTATTGCCGGTTAATATTGAAATTATCGTTGCCGTTGTTATAGGCGTCGTTATTTACCGAGCAAAGTATGGGATCCTCATCCCTTCTATAATCGCATTGCTTGTTTTATACGGCTTTATATACCTTGGTATGTATGTGCCAATGAGCTTGCCTTCATTTATTGGAGGTCAGATAGAGTCATGGGTAGTTTTGCTTGTTGTATACGCTTTCATAGCGTCAGTTCTTCCGGTTTGGATACTACTCCAACCAAGAGACTTTATCAACTCACATCAGCTTTTTGTAGGTTTGGGTATTATGTATCTGGGCCTCTTCATCGCGCATCCGCCAATGGTTGCACCGGCAATTAATCTTGAAGTTGAGGGAGGCTTGCCGTGGTTCCCATTCCTCTTTATTACGATAGCCTGTGGTGCAATTTCCGGATTTCATGGTCTTGTTGGTTCCGGTACTACATCCAAGCAACTTAATAATATTAAAGACGCCAGGATGATCGGTTTCGGATCAATGCTGGGAGAGGGGTCATTGGGGTTGATGGCTATAATTGCGTCAACAGCTGGATTTGCGACACTTGCAGCATGGAAGAGCCATTATGCCAGTTGGAGTGCCGCTGGAAGTCTGGACGCGAAGATGGGGGCTTTTGTTAATGGAGGGGCCTATTTCATGAAAGAGGGGCTTCATCTGCCTGAAGTATTTGGTACTACACTAATTGCTGTTATCGTCATAAGCTTTGCCGCCACCACTCTTGATACCTCAACCAGGATTCAGAGGTATATAACGAGTGAGTTGGGAGAAATATATAATATCAAAATTTTGACAAATAGATTTGTTGCTGCAGCAATTGCCGCGTTTACGCCGCTTATCCTCATCTTTGGAGGTGAGGGGCTTAGCTGGAAACGTTTATGGCCGATCTTTGGTGCGACGAACCAGCTGCTTGCGGGGCTGTCACTACTGGTTCTGACCGTCTATCTTTATAGAAAAGGGAGAAATATTTTATTTACCTTAATACCGCTTATCTTCCTTATCATAATGACATCAACGGCAATGGTGATGAGCTTAAAAGAGTTTATAAAATCAAGAAACTGGGTATTAACTATTTTGTCAATGCTCCTGCTTGCATTCTCTGCCTGGATTATCCTTGAAGCAATCAATGTTGTAAGGAATTTGAAGAAGGAAGATAAGAGTGTAGATAATTTAGTTTAAACACCTTTCTACTCATAACTCAAATTGAGTTATTTATATCACATATCACAGTAGTCGCAGGCTTAAGCCTGCGTACCTCATAGACGGCAATCTCTGTCGCACCATGGTGTGTTTTGAAAAAAAGGGTAGTAATAGTAAGACATCTCGCAACCTGTACGAAGCCAACCTCACGTTTTCCCACTACCGCTGAATATTATATCCAATTCCAATCAAAATATATCTGTAACAACCAGCGTACATAGCTATCTCTTTTTTGTGCCATAACAGTTTGTTGTTACGAGCTGATACATGACTACTAAGGCGATGCGCACGTGCCATGGCGCACATGTGTGCCGGCGCACTATTGTGCCATGGCACACTTATCTCTTTTTGATAATTCTCTTGTCATTATAAATAAGTATCTAGAGGAAATAATTATAAATAGGATAAACATAAACAATATATAGCTTTATGATGTCATATTGTTTCGTACAAACCAGAAAGTCAATTTGTTATCTTGTTTGGTATCTGTTTTGATATATGAGAGATAAAAAGTGAAGAAGAAAGTATAGTTTTAAAATCATAACATTAAGTTTGTGAAGCAGTTATGAGGTTTGTAAAAGCAAAAAGAATCACCAGGAATGATTTTTCGATATGTGTCACTTTTCTGCATATTCTGCATTAAGGTATTTACCTTATTTAAAAAAACTTCTGATTTTTCTTTAACGAAGTAGGAGAAACAGTGTTTAAACGAGTAATTAATAGGTTGATTAAATACCTTTTCGTTTTTGTTGTCTAATGCATAAAAAAAGAAGCAAAACAGGACCTGTTCTTTTTAGTATTTTTTATGAATCTCTAACAAAACGTAATTCTAAAATCCGATCCATCTCCTTAGCTCTATGACTTATTATGTGCTTACAAGTTTGCTATGTATATATAATGTACCCCCATTTATCAACCAACTTTAATATCAATGAAAGGAGTTAAAAATGTCAACAAGAATTCTACAAATCAGTGATTTGCATATCGGAAGAAGCGTTACTGAAGAGAACAACTTTAAAATAATTGTAAATCATATTATCCGGAAAGGTCAAGGTGAGTGGCAGAGTAATAAACCAGTTATTATGATCACAGGGGACATCGTTAATGATGGTGACGTAGGTCAATATGAAACAGCCAAGGGTTACCTTGATCAACTTCATGCTAAGGGATTTAATTTACGTCTGATTCCCGGTAATCACGATTACGGAAAAAAGGGAAATCTTGCATTAGAAGAAGGTTTTATAAGATTTAAAGGTCACTTTAGTCAGTATCATGATAATGGCATGGATTATCCTTACCCAGACAATATTGACGGGCACTGTCTTATAGGGTTGAATTCCATGCAGTCGGAATATGGTTTGGATGGGATTCTTGCCGATGGGGAGTTAGGTGAGGACCAGATTGAGAAAACAGCTGATCTTATTAATGAGTACAGAGAAACGTCAAACGGGAAGGTAATTGTCTATTTGCATCACCATCCATTCCTGTACCCTGATGATCTTCCTCTTAGAAGGGTGGGTGAGGCTGTGGGGCACTGGCTCAAAGATGGAAAGGAATTCATGAGTACAATTAAGGATTTAAATATAGATGTTCTTTTATTTGGCCATGAACATCGTCACTTGAAATTTACCAATACCATCCTGAATGATAGATACAATATCCCATACATAATATCCTCCGGAAAGAGTAGTGAGCATAGCCGGGAGTTTCCTGTATTACAAAACGGCTCTGCTGATCAACCGGAATGCGAATACAAAGCCTTTGCAGATCTGCTGGAACAATATGAGTATGATAATGAGGAGAGGGAAAGAGTTCAAAGAGAGTTGGACAGAATACCAAAGGAATTATATGGGAGAATGATAGAAATTAATGATGCGGGAGACATCAATATCACAAATGAGGTATTTGTCTAGAAAACCTGATGATCGCAAGTCTTTTCATCTGTAATTAGATTTATACTCTTTTTTGATGAAGGAAGAGGGAGGAGAGGACAGATTAATTTGTTAATGATTTGGTTTACAATATATATGTTTGTAAGAGCATGAAGGGAGTGGGGGTGACAAATATCTCCAATAATAAATGAAAATATAGGGGTGGAGTATTTTCATAGTTTAACCTGGTTAAGCCATACTTGTTATTTAAAAATAATACCTATTACTCAATTATTTGTTATAGGCCTATAACGTTTTTGTTATGAATCTATAACAAAAAATAATCATAAAATTCAGTCTATCTCTTTAACTCTGTAGCTTATAGTGCTTACAAATTTGCTATGTATAAAGAGGAAGTGGCGTGATATTTGTTTTAGCGGACTTACGGTTTTTGTTATAACTTTGTAAATATTGGAGAGAGCAAAGGAATGAAGTGTCTAGGAGTGATTAAAGTAAAGATGAAAGTGTCAGTTTAAAAACTATAACATTATGTTTTTAAAGCATTTGTGGGATTCGTGAAAGTAAAAAAAAGTTGACAAACAGTAAATATTTTCCTATATAGTTTCTGTACGGAAATGAAGCTTTAAAGACTCCTCCTAATCCGATTATCAGTCTTTTTACCTTTCCAATTAGCAACAATTTGAAAAAACTTCAAAATCTGGTTTTCTGTCTGAACCGAGACATAC